>Ga0187886_1000503_pt1 | contig 45594 bp, 36 predicted proteins | sample June2016WEW_20_1_FD_133001 | JGI IMG/M metagenome (GOLD analysis project Ga0187886, IMG submission 133001) | Peatland microbial communities from SPRUCE experiment site at the Marcell Experimental Forest, Minnesota, USA - June2016WEW_20_150 | ecosystem: Environmental > Terrestrial > Soil >... | reverse complement strand
CGGCTCCAGGGCGGAGTCGAGCAGGCATTGAACGAGAGAATCCGGTGTGTAATAGCTACCGGAGGTCTTGCGCTCGTGCCCGGCGGCGGTCTGGAGTTCGAAAGTCCCGGCGTCGGCATTCACAATCGGATGCAATTCGAGAAGGCTCTCGTAAACGGAACCGAGTTCCTCAGAACCAAGGTTCTTGTAGTCGATGGCCCTTCGGACATTCCCATCGTGAATGAATCCCAGGGCAAGGACGGCTTCCAAAAAGTGTCGGTTGGAAACCAAGCAGTCATTTAGATCTGGAGAAGCTTTGGGGCTCCAGAGAAAGCTGCCCAATGGAGGAATCGCCAGTTCCGGGCACCCGGAGTCGGAACCAAGGTAGCTTGAGACGAGTTGAAAAACCTGCCAGAGGTCGGGGTGCGGGGTGCCCGCCCGATGAAGGGTGAAATCCCGCAGGCGACCGATAGAGTAAAAATCACGATAGCGTTGGCGGGTCTTGAGAGCCGCTCCTATGGCATCCTTGCCCGCGCCGTCTCCTGGCAGCGGTGGATGCAAAAGCCCCCTGTCTTCCGCAACGAAAAGAAACAGCATACGGTAGATGATGCGCAAGATCTGGCGGTAAAAATCCTGGGTTGAGAGTTCGCCTGAACTGAGTCTTAGACGAAGGGGATGGTTGGCCTTGTGCGAGACGAGCCCCGCGCCGATGGAGGCGATTGCTTTCTCCACTCCCGGGCGCAGATTTTCTAATGCTCTCAAACCTTTTTCTTCGGCCTGTTTCTTCCACCTTTCAATCCAGCACTGGTCAGTCCGACCATCAGGAGGGGCCTCAAAGCGCGATTGGTGGCAGACCAGCCAGAGGAGGAAGAATTCGGGGTAGAGATCACCATCGAAAATAGCTTGGAGATCCCACTCGACATAGGCCATGCGAGTCAACGCCACATTGTCCCGAAGGAGACGGAGGGTAAAGCCGTTGGAGATCACGCCCCAAAGGTGACCGTCGCTGGCATTGAGAACCTGCTGTACCAGAGAATGGGGGCTGGCTTTAGCCGCGCCCACCGCCCCTGGGGTTCGTTTGTCAAGATCAACATGGGTACCAACAAGGTGGATGGGAACGGGACCCCAGCCATGGGAGACTGGATAACTCTTTCCGTCGTGCTCTATGGGTCGAGCCACGGCAAGGCGGCCAAAATCGAGTTCGTGAAAGAGAGGGTAGAGCCAGCGTTCCCGGGTCTCGGTGGTGGTTGGTTCACCCGGCTGCTTAGCTGCGATCGAACGCTGGAAGTTTACCCAGCACCCCTTGAGGCGGTTCCAGCTGCGGTTTACCTGGTCGCCAACACGCTCCCCAGGGGCAAGTCGATAAGTGACGGGATCAAGCCCCTCAATATCTGATTTCGGCTCGGTAAGGGCTGCGAGGAAGTCTGCCGGCAGGATGCCGCCCTCTGAGGTGATAGCTGTAAGTATGTGAGGATTCGGCATCGCTACCCCAGTTTTGCTACCGGGAGGAAAATGTAAAGTCCCAGGACATCGGGAGGATTGTGGTCGATCCGGTAACTTCCACGGGCGCCGGAAGCGGTACGCACCCGACGGTGGTTTTCGAGCAACCGTTCACCCCGTTTCCGGGCGAGCTCATCAAGGCTTCCAAGAAGCGTTTCAAACCCAGAAGTTATGAGCTCCAAATTGTTCCGGGCCACATCGGGGCCAATATTTCCCTCAGGTTCCGCTCTAAGAAGTGCTTCAGCGTCGGATTCATCCAGCCGGTTCGGGGATTCGGGGGAACCAGTAAACGCTGTGATGAGGGAATCCTCGGCAAGGAGCGGCCGCTCTTCCTGCTTGATGGTAGTAACGATATGGAAACGAAGGCGTAGCAGGAGCAATACGGTGCGGGTACTCACGGCCCCGGTGCGAATTACTCCTGCCCTTCGGGCAATGCCGCCAATTTCCCGGTCGAGCGCCGAATTGAGAACATAGTTGGCGAGGCCCTCCACCAACGGGTGCGTCCGATGGAGATGGGTAACTTTGCGCTGGGAAACGGGTTCGAAGCAAACCCGCAAGGAGGATGCGCCGCCAAAGGCATCCCGCAAACCCGGCTGCACGCCCGTAAGATCAATCCCCATCACGTCCCCATCACCAACTGTTGCTCCGGAAAGAGTCAGTGCGCCACGGAAGAATTCAGCGAGATCGTGTGGTGATCCGATGGCTTTCTCGGCGGCATCCAGTTCCGCCGCCACCTCCTCAAACTTGATCGATTCCTGGGCGAACATCGTCCTGGATCGCTTTTCCCTTTCAGCAACATTTTCCCAGTCTTTATGAAGCTGCTCGCGCTGGGGGCGGAAGAACTCATCTCCAAAGAGCGAAAGCTGATCTTTGGATCTGTCAGCGCTGGCCCTGCTTCGCAAGAGCAAACCTTCAAATATTGCCTTTACGATCTGCTCGCTATCCACCGGCATCGGGACAGAGACCCCCAATGCATTGCGGATCGTGCGATGTTTTCGAAGAAGGACATCGAGTACAATCCCATCGATCTGGTTGTCAGTTCCGTAGTAAGTCAACACGCGGACTTCAGGGGTCTTCTGGCCGAACCGGTCCACCCGGCCGTCGCGCTGCTCATGGCGAGTGGGATTCCAGGAAAGGTCGTAATGGATAACGGCATCAAATTTTTCCTGGAGATTTATCCCTTCACTCAGGCAATCTGTGCAGACCAGAACTCGACGAGTGGAAGCATCTTCGCTCATTGCCTCAATCCTCGCTGAGCGTTCTTCAGGAGCAAGGCGGCTGGTAATGCAGGTGATCTCGGCCTGTTTTCCCAGGCGGCGGGTAAGTTCCTCGCAGACATAATCGGCGGTCTGGATGAACCGGCAGAAGATGATGGGATTGAAACCCTCTCCCAAAAGTCGTTGAAGATTTGGAATCAAGGTGAGCAGCTTGGCATCTTCATTCCCTCGAAGCTTTTCAGCTTCCCGGGCAAAGGCCAGTAGCCTGCGGCGATTCGAGGTTTCACCCTCCTCTATTTCAGGGTCGGCCCCAGAGGCAAGGTCTCCGCTTTCCTCCCCCAGGTCTTCAGTGGAATCCAGGATTGCCTTGCGGCCGAGCTCATCGGCAGCGGCTTCGTCAGCTGCTTCGTTAACCCTCGACCTCTCCCGCAAGGTTTCTGCCGCTGCGGCTGGACTGCTGGCCATGGCACGGAGAAGTGAGAGAGCGGACCACCAGCGCACACGCTGGCGCAGGACGCTTCCTGATGTATCCGATGTCGTCTCCCGGGCATAAGCGAGGACTTTCTCGAACAGCGCCTTGTAAGCAGGGGTTAATTCATAATGAGTTTCAAGGTCCTTCCGTTCCGGGAAAGGAGTGTTACGCTGGAGGAAGTGCCGGAGATCGGCGCGGCGGCGCTGTACCAGATGAGCAGCTAACCGGCGCCGGTGGAAAGTCTTTTCGGGTCCTGAAAGATCTTCGGGCAGATCCGCAAACGCGGGATCGATAAGGGAAAGCAACGATCGGAAAGCCCCTTCATTGCCGCTGTGAGGAGTGGCCGTGACCAAAACGAGGTGGCGGTCTTTGTCTTTCAGTAGCTCGGAAAGGAGCAAGAACCGCTGATGGGAGGTGCCACGACCCTCGACCGCGGCCGTGCAGGTATGGGCTTCGTCAACGATCACAAACTCGGGGCAAGTTCGCAAAAACTCGTGGCGGCGGCGGTCCGACTTGATGAAGTCCGTGGAGACTACCACGAACGGATGAGCGTCGAAGATTGACTGATCCGCCCGTAGGTTTCGTTCGAGTCTTCGGGCCGTGCTGGAGAGGACCAGCTCAGCATAAATATTAAACTTCGAAGAAAGCTCCTTCTGCCATTGTTCCGCTAGGTGCGGAGGACAGAGAACGCAAATCCGGTTGATTTCCCCCCGGTCCAGAAGTTCCCGGCCGACCAGGCAGGCTTCTATACTCTTTCCAATTCCGACGTCGTCGGCGATGAGGAGCCGGACAGGATTCAGCTTCAGGGCCATAAGCAGGGGCACGAGCTGGTAGGGGCGGGGCTGGCAATTGAGCCTACCGAAGGACCGGAAGGGCCCGGCGCTGGAGCGAAAACCGAACCGGACGGCATCACGCAAGAGCGTGCAGGATACATGGCTGCCAAGATCTTCCACCCCAGGCATCTGGAAGGCGGCCGGTTCGACCTTCTCCAAAGCCATGTGGATCCCAGCGGTCTCCTGAAGGGTTCCACCTAACGGGCGCACGATGAGGAAGTCGCCTTCCGACTCGGGAAGGACCACCCATTCCCGGCCACGGGCGCGCACAAGAGATCCAGATGCAAAGCTCATTTCGGCTCTCCAAAGATGGAGGGATGTTTACGAATAATTTCGAGCCAATTGTCCCGGTGGTGAAACCGGACAACCGTCAGACCCTGGGATTGCAGCGTGGCCGTTTGCTCCTTGTCGCGCTCATGGCGATGGGGATAGTCGTGGGGTGGACCATCGACATAGATGAATGCGGGATTTTCCCCGATATAGGAAAAATCCGGCCGTGTCTGGTACTTCTCATAATAATGCTGGGCTCGCGTAGGCAATATTAGGGAATGCCCCTCAAGGAAATCAAGGAACTCCCGTTCCAAGGCCGAGTCGCAGAGGCGCTTTAGCTGTTCGAGATGCGTTGCCCTTGGGATTTCAACCGGGGAAGCAACTACGGTAGCGTCCCGGAACTTGATGAGAAGATCACGAATCAGGTGCCGGTCGAGCATGAGGTGGTCTGGCTGATTGTAATAGCTGAGCAGGCAGTCGTAACAGGCCGCCTGGCAGTTCTCCTCCGCGTGCTCCGCCTTTCCAAGGTCCGCACCGGTTTCAGAATCGAAGTGACACAGGTTCAAAGCCGTGCGGGCTACCCGGCCCCAAGATGAGATGTCCTCGACCAATTGCCGAAGGACGCCCGCTCCTCCCTCGGAAGCCTCGTAAAAAAGCAGATGCTTTCGGGTTTTTCTGTCAGGCAAAGGCTCAGTGGCAAGCTCGGAATCTTCAAGCTGAAACTCCGTCTGTATGGCTCGCTTCAAGGCAGATGCAAGCGATGCCATCTGTTTGGAATCGGCATCGGCTGCCAAAGTCAGGAGAAGACTGTTTCTACGGTCCTTGACATAGGGAACGACCCGCTGGATCCTTGCCGGACGCTCGTCCTCTTCTTCCTGATCGTCCGGATCGATGGCTCGCCGGGTCCATCTACGTTTTTCCACATCCAGCCAGAATCCGCGTTCTTCTTGCCTCTCCCGGCGGGACCATCCGAGGTTGATCCGCCAGATCTCGGCTGCATCCCCGTACCGGATCTCTGCGAGCCGATCCTCCCCCAACATAAGATGCGCGGTCTGAAAGAGCGGACGACCGTCCCGCTCGGCAAACCGTACCCCGGTTTTCAGCTCGTATCCGAGCCTGAGGCGTTCCTCCTCGTCGCAATTGATCCGCTCACGACGCCGGGTCACTACGTTCTGCAGACCGAACATGTTGGTCCAGATATCGGCAGCGTTAAAAACCTTGCCACAGCGCTCGCAGTTCGAAGGCCCTGGTTCGACAGGAACTGGATGGAGGTAACCGCAGCCTCCACAGACGACCAATTTGGAGGTGGGAATTTCTCCTCCCTGCTCTTCGCGCAAAGGCATCATGATGCGGGTTACCTGATAACGTGCGCCCTCGTGGTAGATCAAGGCACCGGGGCCGAACTCGGAGATCGCGAGGAAACGGGGACGGGATATGAATTCTTTTGAGGCGCCTGGCGCAGCCTGGCGTCCTGGAATAAAGGCGGAGAGAGGGAGACGGGGAAAGTTATATCCGGGGAGGAAGCCCTCGCTCGCGAAATAGCGATAACTGTAAAAATCCGACTGCATGGCGCTCTGTCTATCCGTAAGGAGCTTGAGCTGGGCCTCGGCTTCCTGTCTTAGCCGCCTGGCCGACTCGTGGTCCTGGATTCGCGAGTGATCGAGGATAATCCGGTTGGACTGATCTGCCTGGTTCCTCGCGGCTTTATAAAGAAAACGCCAGCGGTCCAAAGCTGACTCAAAGGCGTGGGGGATTCCGCGAATCACCTCGTCGAGCCATCCTTCCGCATACCACCCGGAAGAAACCAGGGCTGGAAGCATCCCTTCGATCACCCGTGCGGCGCGGGCCTTGGCGCGCTCTTGCGGGATACGATTATGGAGTTTCTCGCTCACGTCAGAGAGCAGTTCCAGTGAGGGGCTGTCTCCGCATAGCTGAAGCAAATCTCCCGGAGTGTTACCCAAATCCAGGCCTGATTCCTGAAGCCAGATCGAATGGATGTGGGAGCGGATGAGGTCTTCATTGGTGATATCCACTCGGGGGGTCTGGACTTGGCCGGAAACCATAAGCTCGGGATGCTTGAAGAAATACTGGTCGTGCGGGCTGCCGAAAGAGCAATAGGTAAAGACCATCGCCGGCTGACCGCTTCTCCCGGCTCGCCCACTGCGCTGGGCATAGTTAGCGGGTGTGGGCGGCACGTTCCGCATATTCACGGCATTCAGGTCTTTGATGTCGATACCCAGTTCCATTGTAGGCGAGCAGAACAGAATTGGGAGCCGCGCATCGCCGAATTCCCGTTCACGCTCGATCCGGACCTGGGAGGGAACCTGGGCAGTATGCTCGTGGGAGCTGACCCCCCGGAACTGGTGAATGCGCATCTGGTAAAGATTAATGAAGAATGGGTTGGGGGAGCTGCCCTCAGCCGGTGCGTTCGGCATGCGAATGCGGTCATGGTAGGCCACCGTCCCGTCACCTGCCCGCCAGATGAGAGAACCGGAGTTGATGCGGTACCCGGCCACAGGGGAGCGCTCTCCCTGGGCAAAGCATTCGCGAAGGATGTTAGCCTGGCGCAGTCCTTCGAATAGTGCCCTAATTACGTCTCCCGTCGTCCCCACATCGATTGGGGGGCGGCCAGGAAAAGTTGATGCCGAGCGCAAGAACTGACCGAACCCCGACAGAGGTGAGACGAATAACGAGTACCTTTCAGCTTCAGCATCCGATCGCGAACAAGGGAATGCTGTTCTTTGACGCTCAAGATTCTCCCCTTCGTCAAAAGCCCATGGGTCGCACAGCTGGTTCCTGCTGGTTCTTTTCAGCGTTTCTTGAAAATCGGGATTTAGATAGTCCACTTCGATGCACAACTCCCGCCGGATGAAATCCAGCAGGGTTTTGCAGATCATTTTTCTGGTATCGGCTGGGGCTTCTCCAAGTACCGGGTGCAGCGCGAGCCAGATATCGTCGGCAGAGGCGAGGGCATCCAATTCTGCGTAGCCAATTTCCAAGAGACCGCACTGCTCCAGGTTGGGTGCATTGATGCGCCATCCCCTGCGGAGATCGCGGTAAACTCGATATCCAATGACGCCACGGAGGGCTTTCTCAACCGCGTCCCGGCCGAATCGAATGGAAGGATCCGCCGCGTAGGATTCGAACGGAAGAGCTAGGGCCGCAGTGACCTTCTGGGCGATGTTCTCATCTCTGAGTCCTTCCGCGGCGGCTTCTTTCGCAGCCCGATAAATCGCCCCTCGCAGGAGACTGACTTCGATGAAGTCGTTCAGATGCCCTGATTGCAAGGAGGCATCCTGCCTGTTATCCGTAAAACTAAGGAGCTTGCGGGCGTTTGGATTGATCGATTCTTCACGCCGCAGCCCGGCTACCGCAGATGTCGCCAAGATGGTCGTTGCTGTGCTCCGGCCTTCTGACCCCATCGTCCCCAATTTAGGAAAGTCATTGCGCTGTCGGGCTGAATGAGTAACCCCGCAACAAAGACAAAATATAAAAGGCGTCGGGATGAACGCAGCCTTTATCCCGCCTGGCCCGACCGTGCCATCAGGCCGGACGCTGAGAGCCTCAGGAATTCGATCCCGGCGATAAGGGGATATTCGCCTTTGACCACCCCGCTCCTCTACCCAATCCGGAGGCAGTCGATTCAGAAGCTCATCCCATTCATTGAAGGTCGGCCATGGTTTTTCCGGGTCAAGGTAAAGCAGTCCTAATGTCTGTCCTGGTGCTTTGGTGCGGTCATGAGCCTCGCGGGGAAGCAATCGCTCAAGGCCGCTATCCGTACCCCGGGTGCGATAGACAGAGTAGTATTCCTGACCGCATTCCCGGCAAAAACATAAAGGCAGCAGGATTTTGTCTTTGTCGCTTGGCGAAAAGATCTGGCCATGGATCGTCAGATAGCGCTTTTCAGGCTCCTCAACGGTTGAGTAAATGGTATCACCACGGCTCATAAATTGGTGGAGGCGGAAAGCAAATACAGGAAATCCTGTTCGGGGATGGCGGATGTTGGTTGCTCCGGCCAGGAGTGTTTGGGCTACCACCTCCCGGCACAAGTCAAACGGGGTCCCTGTAAGTTCTGAGAGGTTTTCGGCCGCTCCTTTGCTCCCGGTGAGAGGAATCGGCTTTGATCGCTCCAGGCGTCCGGAACCCGGATCGGGTCTAACTCCAAAATTCCCCTCCACCCATCGAGCCACAGGATCTTTTTGAAGGTCTTCGAAATTTCCAATATCCCTGGCGTTGCCTGAGAGGATTGCCCTGGCGAGCTCTTTTCGGTCTTCGGGATTTGACTCATCAAAGGGAAGCGTGGCGCGTTCTAATGTCTCCCCGATAATGTCCTCAGGAAGAACAGGTGCCCCAAAGAGCCGCGAAGCGAGATCCGCAATGTCTCTTTTTTGATCGTCCCAACTACCCTGGCTGGAGATCGTCGCTGAAGTTCCCACATATTGCAGATTCTTTGAGCCCAATAACTGGCGCACCCGGCGCAGCAACATGGAAACATCAGCTCCCTGCCTGCCTCGATAGGTGTGCAACTCATCCAAGACAAGAAACTCAAGATCTTTTGCCGATGAAATGAGTTTTTGCTCCCGGGGACGGGTCAGAATCAGTTCCAGCATCACATAGTTCGTGAGGAGGATATCAGGGGGTTGGGATATGATTTGGGTGCGGGTTTCATCGTCCTCTTGGCCCGTGTAGCGCTGGAAGGTAACGGGGCCTTTCCCGTCCGGGAATCCTAAGTGAAGAAATTTTTTCAGCTCCCCATATTGGCTGTTGGCCAGAGCGTTCATCGGGTATACGATGATGGCTTTTATCCCCTTGCCCGAACCCCCCCGAAGAATCCGGTCCACAATGGGAATAAGGTAAGCAAGGCTTTTGCCAGAGCCTGTCCCCGTTGTTAGGACATAGTTCCTGGTTTCCTTTGCTTTCCGAATTGCCATTTCTTGGTGGACATGAAGGAGAAGGGGAAGGCCGCTTCCAGGGGCTGATGTTTTATCTCTGCGAAAAATTTCAGAACAAAGCGGGTGGAGAATACCTTCGGCAGCAAGCTCGTCTATCGTGTTGCCAGGTTTAAACGTCGGATTGAGTTGAATCAAGGGGTCGGGCCAAAGAGCGCCTCTTGCGAAACAGGTTTCCGCGTAGCTTCTAATTCTCGGGTCAGCGATCCTGATGAAGCTCGTGACATAAGAGCGGTATTCATCGATAAGCTGATCACGGAACTTGAAAATATTCATGGGATCTCCAGGAAAGGTTTAGCAATCGGAAAAGAAGGAGGGATCTTGAATTTGAAGGTACCGATGGAAGCGCAGCGATTGGCGCGATCGCCTCTCTCGGCGTAAAAGGCAAAACTCGCGGCTTGGAGGGCTTGCAGGTAGCGGCAGATGGTCCGTATTCCCATTTCCTCCCGCTTGGCGATCTCGGCTACGGTCAGGCCGGTAGAACTGGCCTCATCTGCTCGGACGATGCGCCACTGCCAGGTTAACTCATCACCCCGCATTCTCATCCCCCCTCCAAGGTGGGAGGCCTGGATTTCAAATCCAGGGAAAGAGGGTTACTGGGGAAGTTTGGAACTGGCTCAATCATAGCAAAAACGATTGGCCGGGTCAAATCCTAAGCTGCCCTTCTTCTTTGAGTGCATCTGGATGATTTCGTGGAAAAAACAAGAGAAGTTTCAAGAAAGAGGAGAAATCCTGAAAAGGGTAGCTATGAAGAAAATATGAATTAAGCTTATAATCAAAACTTAATGATTTTATTGGCGCGCCCGGACCGGCTCTGGAAGATAGCCAGAAGAAAGCTGGATCAATTGAACGCTGCCGTTTCGCTGGGTTCGTTACGAATTCCTCCAGGTGACAAACTGGAGAGCCTCAAAGGGAATCGGCAGGGGCAACATAGCATACGGATCGACGAACAGTTTCGGGTTTACGTGGACTGGGACGTCGTTGAAAAATGACACTTATTTTCGTTCCTCAAAAAATCAAAAGCCTCCAATGGTGAATAAAAAGCACCTTTGGAGGCTTCATAGCAGCACCTTCTGGAATGTCCATCGCATAACAAACTCCAAAAGGTTAGCAGGTCTTAGGTCTTGTTTGTTGACTTCTCTCTTTCCTTCATTATCCGACTCAGAGTAGAATAATGCAATCTCAAATAATCCGCACCCTCTCGCTGACTATACCCCCATTCCCCAACCGCCTGGGCAATTCTCTCATTCCTCATTTTCCGATCCCTGACTGCCTTTTCCGAAAACATGTCCTCAAGCCCAGGACGCCCCAAAATACCTCTGCCTCCGTGGGATCTCCTTAACATCAGTGCCGGGAACCTATCCTGCTGCGTTCCTGAACAGGGGCCCTGAACAGTACTCCACAGCACCTTGACGAGAGATTAAAACTGGGAAGGATAAAGGAGGTGTCCTGTTGAAATTTTTGGTGCCCCCGCCGTGACTCGAACACGGGGCGCAGGGATTAGGAATCCCTTGCTCTATCCACCTGAGCTACGGGGGCTTTTATTTTCTAAAGTTCCGCTCAACCAATTCATCCCAATATAACACCGATCCTCGGGGGTTTACAAGACCTACCGACTCTTCTTCGGATTCGTAGCCTACTGGCGTTTCTGCTTGTTCTTTGCCGGCTTCTCTTCTCCAGAGACTTTTCTTCCTTTTTTCGCCGCTTCGATCGCGGTAAGACAGGGATTTTTATTCCCAGAGCTGGCGCTGGCCAGAGCCGCCAGTAATCCAGCCGGACCCGATAGGGCTATGCTGCCCACTGGCGCGCCCACAGCGATTAAGGTTTTTTTAAGATCAATCGCTAAGGAGGGATGGGCAAGTGATCCTCCTAATTTGAACGGTTTCGCCAGCTCACCAAAGCTGAGACTCAGCTTGCCCACGCCACCAACCCCAACCCCCTTTTTAGGCGATGGCTGAAGGGACAGGTCCAGCTTCTCATCCTTCAGAAGGAGAGAGATTAGGAAATGCAAAAATTAGCGAGGATCTTCTTGGTAATGGCGGTCTTAGCGGCGTTTTCTTTTGGCCGCGCCCGAATGACAAGAAAACAGACAAATATCAAATGTCCAAGGTGTGGTGCACCCTTTACGATTGAAGAAGAAATGCACTGGAGGGACCTAACTTGGTAGATGGCAATTGCTTCTCGATCATTCATTTCAGAGGGCGAAATTCCAGGGTCATACCTCCCTCCGATTTCTTGAGAAAAATATTTCCTTTCCAGTTTTGGTCATCCGTCTTGGGGAAATCCTCCCGAAAATGAGCTCCCCGGCTTTCCTTGCGCATCAAAGCGCTGCGAGTGATCATTTCTCCAACCCACAGGGCATTCTCCACCTCCATCGTCTCCAAGATCTCCTTCGGTGTCTCCGCCTTTATCTCGGGAAGGTTTTTGGCTCGAATCCGTTGCAGCGATTTCATGGCGTTTATCAGGCCTTCTTCATCTCTTAAGATCCCACTTTTTTCCCAGAGGACCTCTCCGATCATTTTCCTGAGAATCTTTGGTGGCGATCCTGCGACTGCTCTCCCTCGCTTCCTCAGGAATGCTTCCCAGCGCTCGTTGATCAAAGATTCGGCGTATTTATTCCAAACTTGGTTTTTAGCCCAATCCGCCGCCGCTCCGCCCGCCCTGTAGCCAAAGACCAATATCTCATCAAGGGCATTTCCGCCCATGCGGTTTGCTCCGTGAACCCCTCCGACGACCTCCCCGGCAGCGAAAAGCCCGGGAATTTCCGTCGCCCCGTTCTGATCAGTCACAACCCCCCCCATGAAATGGTGGCACATAGGGGAGATGCGCAGGGGTTTCTGAGAACCGGAAAAGTTTTTCATCAAAATTTCCCGCTGGCTCTGCGCCATGTTATCCTGGGGCCAATCTATTTCTGAGACGGACGTCAGGTCGAGAAAGACATTCCTTCCTTCTGCTTCTTCCTTGAAAATGGCCAGCGAGAAAGAGTCTCTGGCCCTAATGGCCACTGGCTTTTCAGTGATCTGATATTTTTTTAAGATGTCCTCCCCCACGGCATTGATCACCCTGCCGACGTCACAGATGGTTGGGGCAATAATAAGGATGGGTTTCCCAGACTCAGCCAATCCAGAAGGCATGAATTGCACGAACTCCATATCCCTCAACTGACAGCCAGCAGAGAATGCCAACGCATAGCCATCCCCAGTCGTGCGCACTGGATTGTCATGCCGCCGATAGAGTGCTCCTCCGCCTCCATTGGCCAAAATGACCGCCTTACTCACCAAAGCAATTGGCATGCCCTGACGAAAATCGAATGCCAGAGCTCCGACAGCCTTCCCATCTTCAATCAAAAGATCGAAGACCGTCACCCAGGGAAAAATAGAAACGCCCTGTCTCTGGAGAGCATTCGCGAGAACATCAGCCAATGGAGCACCCCAAGAGGGTGGTTTTCCCAGGCAAGAAAATCGCCCTTTTCGCCATTCCCCGACCAGCCCGATACGCTCTAATTCCCGGATGCGCTTCGGGGCCTCCTCTACCAAAATGGCCACAAGTTCCTGGGAGTTTATCCCTTTCCCCGCCTGCAGCGTTAGATTTAAATGGGATTCTTTGGATAACCCTTCAGCCGCGACCAAGAACGCTCCTCCCGATAGATATGTGCAGGTGGATTTTCCAATTGGAGTCTTCGAAGCCAGGAGAACTTCAGACCCCTTTTCTTTTGCAGCCAGCGCGGCTCTCATGCCTGCCCCTCCCCCACCGATGACCAGGATATCTGTTTTGATGATCTCCATAAATGATGCTCTCTCCTTCAAGATTTTGGAATCGCTTTACCAAACTGGGCGAAATGAAGTAACAGCTTAGCACATAATTCCCAGAAGAGTGAAGAATGAATCGCTTCACTAAAAGTCGAAAGAACAAGGACCTTAATCCGTAATCAAAATTTCTTAAAGGGTAGTTTGTCCGTGGGGAAAGAGGGTTTCAGAGGGGAAGATTTGACCGGGATAAGAATGGCAGCCGGGAAAAGAAGGCTTTCAAGATAGGAAAAAAGGGTTTTGGGAAGAGATAAAAGACACTTCTCCATCCCCTCCTGCAAAGGAGAGTTCCCCGAGATGATTTTTCCCGGAGCAGGCCTGATTAATAAATTGCCTTAATTCAGACTTAGCTTCATACCTAAGGTTTACGATCTGTCTTTTCTTCCTTTTTTATGAATTGGATAAATCCATCCAGAGCCAATAGAATATGGTTCCTCACTAAAAATTCCACTTTTTCAACATCCTTCTTTTTAAAGAGCTCCAAAATTTCACTGTGGGCGCGTATGGCGACCTCAGAAGAATCAATGACGTAAAAATAAGTAAAACGGAACCAAATTGATTGACGTCTCAAATTTTCAAGAAACTCAATTAATGTTGTATTCTTAGAAGCACGTATAAAAGTTTCATGGAAATTGGAGTGATGCTTAAGGTAGGTCTTGTAATCTTTCAATTTTGCTGATTTTATGACTATTTCTAAATCAGATTCCATTTTGGCGATGTCATTTGGGCTTAAATTTGGGACAGCAAGCCTAGCAGCTAAGCCCTCCAAATATGCGCGAATCGGGAAATTTTCCTTGATATCGTTTTCGCTGATCTTTCTGACATAGGTACCTTTCCTAGGGACATTGACTACTAGGCCCTTTCTTTCCAGAATTCTAAAAGCTTCACGGATGGGGGACCGGCTGACCCCCAGTCTTTTTTGGATTTCATTTTCAACCAATTTCTGTCCACCCTTAATCTTTCCTTCGACGATGGCATTAGCGAAAATTTCGCCAATATACTTGCTTAAGGATTCTGGTATTTCCTTGGTAAATCTCTTTTGAATTTCATCAAGACCCGTAACATCCATTATAGATTCCTTTTAGATAATGTTTTTTTCCGACCATTTAATTTAAATTTTAAATTATAAATTACATAGGAGGAAGGAACCTTATTTCTCGACCCCTGGGAACTGGAGATATCGGTTCAGATTGTTCAGGATATGTTCTCTGACAAGGGTCTCCACACGTTTGGTATCATGCTGGATGAACAGGTTTAGGATCTCCCGGTGAACAGGGATCGCATTTTGGTAGTTTTCCTGATGCCAGAGGTAAGCAAATCTGAACCAGACAGCATGACGCATCATGTTTTCAAGGATCCCGATCAACGAATCATTCCTGCTCCCTTTGATATAGACCATGTGATAGTCGAAATGGAATTTGAGATAGGATTTGAAATCATTCTTGGTCGCCGCTTTAGCCATCCCCGAAAGCGCTGATTCCATCTCTTTAATCTCTTGGGCTGCTAAATGTTCAACTGCCAAGCGGGCTGCCAGCCCTTCCAGAATGGCCCGAATAGGGAAATTCTCTTCAATGTACTTCTTCGTCATCTTTCTGACAAATGTTCCTTTTCGAGGAACGTTGACGACAAACCCGTTTTTCTCCAGGACACGAAACGATTCCCGAATCGGGGTACGGCTGACTCCAAATTTCTTCTGTAGTTCATTTTCAATCAGGCGTTGTCCACTCTCATAACGGCCTTCGATGATGGCTTGGGTCAAGAATTCCGTGATCTGCGTCACCAATGAAACCGGATATTGAGGACTGAACTCATCTGGATTCATCCCAAAGTTCAAAGATCTCCCTCCCCTCTTTTTCGAGAAAAGAACAAGATAGGACTTGTCCTCCATGTTTGGCGCGTTTTGGAAGAACTTGAAAGCTATGTTAGCTTGATTGATTAATCATTTCCACATACCGTCTGAGCAAATTTACCCGCCTCGATGGCTGCTCGGCTTTCAGCTCCCTGTCCTCCCACAACTAAGATCTCTGTTGTCATAATTTCATACGTGGTCCACGCTCCTCTCATGGTAAATTAACCATAAATAAGCGCGGAGACTCCGCTCATCAAAACTCCTAACCATAGCCCGTAGAGGAATGCTGAGAATGTCCTCTTCCTGCTTCAATGGCACCATTTTATGAGATGAAATTCCTTCATTGTCTCTTCGATTCGGATTAGCTCGTTCAATTTCGTGAGCCTTTCGCCTCCCTTGACGCCGGTCTTGATCATGAGGGCATTCCAGGCCACGGCCAGGTGGGCGATGGAATCATCGACCGTTTCGCCCGAACGGTGGGAAAGAACGATCTTCACCCCGCGCCTGCCGGCCAGAGAAGCTGTGTGTTTCGCCCCTGTGATCGTTCCGACCTGATTGGGTTTGATGATCATGGCCCCTGCTGCGCCTTTCTCTATGCCCGTTTTTGTCCGCTGATAGTTGCTGGCAAAAAGATCGTCGGCGCAAATCAGGCATCGATCGCCGAATTGCTGGTTCAGCAGAGCAAATGAATCATAGTCGTTGCTGTTGAAACCATCTTCCACATAAATCAAACGGAACTGTTCGATGAGCTGGCCGAGGAAATCCAATTGCTGCTGAGGGGTTCTGGTCGTGTCTTCTCGATCATATCGGTAGATTTTTCTTAGCGGATCCCAGAGGCGGTCGGCAGCCAGATCCAATCCCATGCGGATTTCAAGACCCTCTTTATCCGCGATTTTATCCACGGCTTGTTGAAGAATCTCGAGGGCCTGGACATCGTTCAGATTGGCCGTCCAGGCGTTTTCATCATCCGTTCCCCCTGCGAATCCGGGATCCTTCTTTTCCAGTAATTTGCCGACCTGCTCGTGAACCTTCAAGTTGATTTCCACCGCCTGCTTGATCGTGCGTGCCCCGATCGGCACAGCCAAATGTTCCTGCATATCGGGAGCCGGGCCGAGGCTGTGGGCTCCCCCCCCGATCATATTTCCTAACGGGTAAGGAAGACATCCTCCCTCATCTTTTCGAAACAATCGGAACATGGGGATTTTCAGCGTATCAGCCGCTACCTTGGCCGCTGCCGTTGAAAGGACCGCCGCGGTGTTGCCGCCGATCTTTTCGAAATTCGGCGTACCATCCAGTTGGGTCAACAAAGCGTCGATCTTTTCCTGTTCCAGGGCATCCATGCCGACGAGAGAGGGAATGAGAATCTTTTCCAGGATTTTTATCGATTCGCGTAGGCCACCGGGGGCATAGGCAGGGGCTTCAAATTCCCCCCGACTCCCGGGGGCGCCAAAGGGGGCGGCCGCTCTTCCGACTCCTTTTGAGGTGCTCAAGTCCACTTCCAGGGTTTCTACCCCCCGGCTGTCAAAAATCGTCCGGTATTGAATATTCGTAATGGCCGTGTCCGCCAAGAATGCTTCTCCTTTTTCTTTCAGCACATCATAATATTTTAGGCCTTCCAGGATCCATGCACCGCTGCATCGATGCATTGTTCCACACTTCCATACCATACAGAAAAACCATTTGAACCGGGGGCGTAGAAAGCCATTTTAGGGGAATTCGTGGCCAGAGTCTTGAATCCCAGGGCTTCCGGATTTCCCAGGATCGTACAAAGATCCTGCGTAACGACACCCCCTGCATCTTCGATGACCTGAACATAACCCAGTTGCTTGGCCAGAGATTTAATCGCCACATTGGTATGAATCCAGAGAGTCGTCTCTTTGTTCACCCGCCTGCCCTCGAGTATGGTGGCCAACTCTCTGAGTTGATTGAGCGAGCAATGGGGGCAACCGATGGCGACATAATCAACTTTTCTTTCCTGGGCCGACGTGAGCTTCTGTTTCCCTTCATCGAGTTCTTTGGCCGTGATTTCGATTACATCGTATTTCTTTTTCCCGAAAGCCGCCTCAACCGTCGGAGCCTCGGGGGTCACTCCGATGGCATGAAAAATGGCGACACCCCCGCTCGAGGCCAGGGCTGCTCCGAGATAAACCAGATCTTCGATTACGGGTCTTTGGATCCCCTCAAAGACGGGCACCCTGGTTCCGATGATCCGGCCCACATAGCTTCCCAAAGCGCCGTAATCTGCAAGATTGGTCAAGGGGGCGGAAACCTTGAACAGGACATCGCCTTTCCTGTTTTTGTCCAAATGCAGACCATAGAGGGGAGTCCGAGCCGTAAGGCCGGAAGCCAACGCACTCGGGCCGCCTTCGCGGTTATCCCTGGCGCCCAGCACGGAGTTGGTGAAAACGACGGCCGAAGATTCGGCCCAGGCAATATGTTCCTGATATCTGGGGATGAAACCGCAATAGTAGGGAACGCATGAGGAGGTGCCAAAACACCCCATGCGTTCGTAAGCCCTCCCGATTCGCAGTTGATCTCTTACCCAGGCTTCCGGCAAGTGTAAGTCCTGGCTCCGATCCACGCCGATCACATTCAGGGTCGTGGGGATGCAGACCCGGGCGCCTCCCCTGGCCAAGTCTTCCGCCCACTCCGTACCGGCAAGCCCATGGGATTTCAGGGAAAGTCCGGCCACATGGGCGCTCTGAATGGGGATCAGTCTTTCGGCTCCGTAAATCTTACCCAAAGCCAGGAGGATCTCCATGGCCATCCGTACCGGTTCCCCTTTTTCCCCGTCGCGCATTCTTTTTTCGCTATCCGTGAGGTCCATGATTTTACTGTCGCAATTTTTCAACGGCGACGAAGCCTTGATCGGCATCAACCTTTACCTGATCGCCATCGGAGATGAAATCGTAGGGATTTTTGTCCAAGCTATCAATGACCGGGATTCCGCCCATGATGGCTCCCACCGCGATGATGGTTTCCGTGGTCATATTGATGATCGCCTTGGGGCCCGTCTTGTTCTTCGCCAATTGATAGACCACATAAGAGCCCCCCGTACTTCCTTTGCCGTGAGGAAACAAGAGGATTTTGTCCTTGATCGACTTTCCGAAGAGCTCATGATTGTATTCGGTGATGACGCCATTGACGACATCGATGCCGAAGTTAAAACCAATCGGCTGCCGGCAGACCAGCGCCTCTCCTTCTGCGCAGCCTTTGCTGATGGATCTCCCCTTAAGTATGATCGTCATGGTGATTCTCCTCATCTAAGAGATCTCAATTATCCCCGCAAAGGACAAAGAAGACATCAAAACGTGACGACACTCCGTAAGACTTCACCACGCTCCAAGGCGGCAAAGGCGTCATTGATTTGTGCGAAAGGGTACCGCCGTGTCAGGAGTTCATCCAATTTCAGTTTACCAGCTTGATAGAGATTGATCAGCATAGGAATATCTATCCAAGGCCGGCTTGAACCGTAAACCGAACCAGTCAGAATCCGCTCCTCGTAGACCAAAGTCATGACTGGAACTGACACTTCCATTGTCATAGGGGCAACACCGAGAGCCACGGCCATCCCCCGCTTGCTGAGTGAATCATAGGCTTGTCGAATAGTCTCTGGCAGTCCAACCACTTCGAACGCATAGTCCACGCCTCGTCCTCCAGTCAGGGACCGGATTGCCTCTACCGGTTTTGTTTCCCTGGCATTGATGGTGTGCGTAGCGCCAAAGCGCTTGGCGAATTCGAGTTTACTTGGGAGAAGGTCAACGGCGATGATTTTTTCCGCGCCGGCGATGGCAGCTCCCTGAATAACGTTAACCCCTACCCCTCCGGTACCAAACACTGCCACGCTACTCCCGGGCCTCACCCGAGCCGCATTGAATACGGCGCCCACTCCCGTAATCACACCGCATCCGAGCAGGGCCGCCATGTCGAGCGGAAAATCGTTCGGAATCTTGAGCACCGCCCCTGCCGGGATCACCGTATACTCGGAAAAGGTCGAAACCCCAGCCCAATGATTGATTTCTTTCCCATCGAGCTTAAAGCGTGTGCTGCCGTCCAGAAGACGCCCCGTCATCCGGATCTGTGTCCCCGCAGGACAGAGAGCAGGGCGGCCGCCGCTGCAATACTCACACACTCCGCAGGAGAGACGCCAAAGCGGAATGACATGATCGCCCGGCTTGAGCGAAGTCACACCTGTTCCGACTTCGGCCACAACCCCTGATCCCTCGTGTCCGAGGATCGCAGGCAGTGCACCCACCAGGTGCCCGGTCATGACATGGAGATCGCTGTGGCAAACCCCACCCGCCGCCATCCTGACGAGCACTTCCCCGGACCGGGGAGCTTCCACATCGACCTCACGAATATCCAGTTTCTGCCCTGCTTCGAAGAGAACCGCAGCTTTCGATTTCATCATTACTTAACTCCTTTCTGAGATGGCTCTCTTCTTCTCCCTATTTGACCGATTTTCATTCTTCGCTCACATCGGTTGCATGCTCTTGTAAAATCCATTTTAAGCGACACCTAAATAAGCCTTTTGCACCATGGGATTGCCCATCAGCTCTTCCCGGGTGCCGCTCATGTTAACTCTTCCGGACTCCAGGACATAGCCTCGGTCACAGAGTTCCAGGGCCTCCACGGCCCTCTGCTCCACCAAAATGACGCTGAACTTCAGCTTTTCATGCATGCTCTTGACCGTGTCAAAGATAAAACTGGTCAACAAGGGTGAAACGCCTAAGGAGGGCTCATCCAACATCAGTAACAGCGGTGTCGTCATGAGCCCACGACCGATTGCTAACATCTGTTGCTCCCCGCCGCTGAGGGAGCCGGCGAGCTGCTTGCTTCGTTGTTTCAGGATAGGAAAAAACTCCAACACATGCCTGAGATTCTCTGAGAGAGAAGCACGCGCCTTACGACAATAAGCGCCAACCTCGAGGTTTTCAATAACCGTCATGGAAGGAAACACTTGACGCCCCTCCGGAATGTGAATAATGCCCAGACTTGTTCGTTTATGAGCTTCCATCTGTGTAATATCCGCATCTCTGAATAAGACCTTGCCAGAGGTACACTTGGCCGTCCCGGAGATGGTCTTTAGCAGAGTACTCTTGCCGGCACCGTTTGACCCGACGATTGCGACAATCTCATTGTCGTCTACCGTAATCGACACCCCATGAAGAGCTTTCATCCCAGTATATTCTGTAGTGATCTCATTAAGTCTTAGCATACCGCTCCCTCCATTTTGGCCCAAGATAAGCTTCGATCATATGGGGGTTCGAGGTGACTTCTCCGGGTGTCCCTTCGGCCACTTTTTGCCCTTGATCCAACCCGACCATCACGTCTGCAATCTTTACCAGGCTTTGTACAACATGCTCTATCACAATAACCGTCACTCCTGAATTAGCAATCGCCTTGATGAGCTCTCCTATGCGGTGAGTCTCTTCAGGGTTCAAACCCGCCATAGGCTCGTCCACAAGGAGCAGTTTGGGCTGCGTTGCCACGGCCCGACCAAATTCCACCATCTTCGTTTCCCAGGCGTTTAAGCCGACGGCATAATCATGAATACGACTGCCGAGTCCCATCCTCATGGCAACCTTCTCGGAAACGGCACGTGCTTTGGCAACGTTGCCGTCGTTCGCGAAAGCCCCAACCATGATGTTCTCAACGACCGTCATATTATGAAAGATCTGGGGAACCTGAAAGGTGCGTCCTATCCCCAATCTGCACAAAGTATGGGGCTTAAGATGGGTCGTCCCTTCCCCTTCGAAGAAGATCCTTCCCTTTTCCGGTCTTAAATAACCATGGATGACATTAAAGAGCGTGGTCTTGCCCGATCCGTTAGGGCCGATGATCCCCAGGACTTTGCCTCGGGGAACCGCGATATCCAGGTTTTTGAGCGCCATCACCCCACCAAATGATTTGGAGACTCCTTCTATCTTAAGGATGGAGCCGTTACGCTTCTCCCTGGTCTTGGGCTCAATCTGTTCGAACTTGAACGGTTCTGCCCTCTCCTGCTTGTCGATGTTGGGCACGTCGGAGGCCTCGGCGCGTATCGGTTTCACGGAACCGGCCAGTTTCTCCGCGGGGCGGCGAAGGGCTTTCAATACCTTCCCCCAAATACCCTCGGGCATATAGATGATCGCGACGATCAGAGCCACGCCATAGATAATGTCCTGTAATCCTGGATAGCTGCCCCCGAATTTCGAATTGAGATATTCACCTATGGGGACCAGGATGGCAGCGCCAACCACCGGGCCCCAGAGGGTGCTGAGACCCCCTATGCAAGCGAAGGCAAGTATTCTGACAATGATGAAGAGTCCAAAGGCGGAATGAACGGTGATAACGAGGAGAATGCTGAACGCATAGATCGTCCCTATAATACCCCCTAAGAAAGCGCTCAGCATGAAGGCCATCAGCTTGGTCTTATACGTGTCAATTCCGATGCCCTCCGCTGCGGTTTCATTCTGCTTCAAGGCCTTCAGTGAAAAGCCAAACCGTGAGGTCTCAATCCAGCGAATAATAACCAGAATGACTGATAAGAGGACGAGTGCTAACAAAACGTAATGCCGTGTGTCAGCAAAATGCAGGGAACCAGGATTGGGCCCGGCATAAGGAATGGTCACTTCCTCAAGACCCACATTGCACAGCAACGCATACGCAATCAAGGGGAAGGCCATCGTAGTCATGGCGAAGAAGGCGCCGCGCAGGCGTAGCGTAGGCAAGCCGATGAATAAAGCGATCGCGCAGGCAATGATCGCTCCGATGACGATGCCAAGCCAGGGCGAGATGCCCAAAAATTTAAAGAGCAATACGCTGGTATAGGCTCCAGCGCCAATGAACATCATGAAGCCGAAGACGGTCTGGCCGCCGTACCCGGAGATAATATTAAAACAGGAACTCGCAGCAGCCCAGATTAAAATGAGCAGCAAGACTCGCTGGGTGTACCGGACGTCGCCGATGAAGTAGGAGATCAGTGCAACCACGACACAGAAAATGGCAATGGGAAGATAGTTTCCCCATAGGGTTGGGCCTTGCCTTCTTGAATTCGTTTTCATACCATTCGCTCCTTCTTACCCAGGATCCCCTGAGGGCGAATATATAAAAAAAGCGCAAAAATCGCGAAGATAGCCACATTCTGAATCGAGATCGTAAACAGCAAGGCGGAGACCTGCTGAATCATGCCAATGATCAAGCCACCGATGAGAGAACCCATTATGCTGGTCATTCCCCCTAACACGACACACGCGAAAAGAATGACAACGATCGACTCTTCGTAAAATGGATTGAATGAGCGATAAGTAGCCATAAGACATCCCCCGGCCGCTGTGGTTGCAATGCCCAGGGCAAAGGCGATGCCATAGACAAAACGCAAATTGATCCCCATGTAAGCACAGCTACCGGGGTTATCGGCAGCAGCCTTTATCCCTTTACCGATCATGGTCTTATTCAAGAAAAGAAAGAGCCCACCGATAATGACGATTGAAATAAAAAAACTGTAAGTTTGAGCGTGGTTGATGAGAATACTCCCGACAAGCCATGTTCCCGTCGTATACGGCTCATTGATGATTCGGGGAGCCCCAGTCCATGCGGTGAGGATCAAGTTATCGATGAGGAAGGAGAGGCCCATGGTGATGATCAGCGTGGACATCTCCGACTCCGGTTTGCCCATCACCCGTTCGATCAGCACTCTCTGCGTTAAGTAGCCTAAAACGAAGAACAAGGGCAAAGCGATCACGGATGAGATAAAAGGGTTTACCCCCCACCACTGGAGAAACCAAAAGGCGGGAATGTACATGGCGAGCACGGCAAAAGAGGCATGGGCAAAATTAACAATCTTCATCACCCCGAAGATGAGTGCTAATCCGGCAGCTAAAACCGCATAAGACATACCTACCAATACACCCGATACGATGATTTGGAGTAAGCTTTCCATTCTTCACCTCTGAGTCTCTGAACCTGGTCGGGATTCAGGCCGGGAAAGTCACCCCGGCCTGAATCCGCTGCTCCTCTAAAAAACGAGACGCGGTTTGGCCATGGCAATATCAGGCGGGTAAATACAGTAACACGTACCCTTCTGCCACTGAATAACCATAATGCCGCAATATTTCGTGGCGAGCCGTCCGGTTGGCTCGAAAGCGACCGCGTTCTTCACAAAACACGATGCGGTCATGGTGCCCTGGATATCCAGCTTGGCGATGGTATCCCGGATGACTTTGCGGTCCCTTGAACCGGCCCGCTCCAATGCCTCCGCGTACACGGGGACAAGACACCAGGGGAACCCGAGTTCCTGTCCGGCCCACGGCTCATCGGAATATTCCTTGCGACACTGGTCCAGAATTCGTTTATGCCATTCCGGCGGTGTACGCTTGTGGTAGAAGGACGGTGTCAATGCTAACCAGCTATCAAGATATTCGCCCCCGAATTTAACAGTGGGGTCGCCCAGAAAACCGCTGGAACCCAAAAATATGCTGTTCTTCATTCGAAGCTCCTTCTGCTTCATCAGGAAGAGCTGCATTTCGCTGACAGCCGATCCCCCGTAGATCACGATGTCAGGATTCTCCCTCTTGATCTTCTGCATAATCGTAGAAGCATCCGTCAGGGTTCCAATCGGCCAAAATTCTGTGCCGAGCGTCTTGATTCCCTTTTCCTCGAGGAATTTTTGAGTTTGTTGGCAGAAGACCAAATCGGAAATGTTGTTGCTGCTCGTTACAAATTGCGTCTTTATCTCCCTCCCTGTGCTCTTAAACATATCCATCACCACAGGCACCCCCAGTCGCATATCGTCCAGGAAACCCGGGTATGGATAGAAGCCGTACTTGAAGCCGCGTTGATTAAGCTTTTCTGAAAAGCCTGTGGTAAAGGACGGGATTCCCAGCCGCTCGGTGACCTCGGTGGCGGCCATGGCGAAAGAACTCCCCCAGGTCGGCTGGGCAATAAGAATGTCCGGATCTCTGCAAAGACGCTCCATCGCGTTTGCGGATCCTTCCACCGTGCTCTTATTATCTGCGATGACAGGAACGAATTTGGCGCCTCCCAGGGATTTGATCCCTCCGCGATCGTTATACCAACCCATCAGCGCTTTGGTCCCCTGTATGCCCAGGTTGCCGTTACGAGAGTACGCGCCGGACAGGGCATCAACGATGGCCACCTTGATGGGAGGCGGTTCTGCCGCGGCATTCCTGGCGATATAGGGAATTCCAGGCCCTCCTAAGAGGGCTGCTCCTGCCACGGCCCCTTTGAGAAAACTCCTTCGCGACATCTTCGTTTCCAATTTCTTTTTCATAGTTGCCCTCCTTTTCATGTATTTGTGTAAAGCTTTTGCACTTCCGGCTCCTCCATGGTAACGGCATGCCACGTTTACCCAGATATTGCAGAAAACCTAACCATACGGACATGGGTGAACTGGTCGGAAAGGCTTCGGGGCGAACTTTCAGTGCAAGGAGCACTTGCATCCCAGACACTTGCCGGAGTTCACTTCCAGTGGCGTCCTCCCTTTCCCTTAAAATGTCATTTGGACCGCCGTCCGAAATCTCGAAGAGCGGTTTACCCATGGTCGTTTTTGCAACTACTGGGATAAGTCTTCTTTTTCATTTTTCTCCTCCTTTTTTTGCTTCACATCCGAAGCGATTTGATTTAAGAAGTGAATCCGAAACCCTTTCACCTCCTTTCACCTATGCCCACTCATATGTGCAGTCATATGCTTTTTCGTAAATGCGGATCACATCATTCATACTGGGCCGGCGGGGATTATTTCGCAGCAACCTCTCCATCTTGAGAACAGCCTCTGCAAACTGAGGAAACAATTCTTTCTTTGCCCCGAGGTCTTTAAGATTCTTTGTCACCCCGACTTTTCTTAATAGCTTCTTTACGGCAACAATACTCTTATAGGCTGCCTCGTCCACTGAAAGACCTTCTGTTTGTTCTCCCATAGCCATGGCGATATTTCTGAACTTCTCAGGGCACGGCGGGATATTGAATTCCATCGTATGCAGCATGAAGATTGCGTTCGCCTGCCCATGAGACATGTGTATCCCAGCCCCCGCCGGAGGGTAGCCCAGCGCGTGGTTAAGCGAGCCACCTGCGCCGCTGGCTAAAGCAAGGCTTGCGTAGAGCGCGCCAAGCATCTGTCCATTCCTTGCTTTTACGTTGTGACCCTGAAAAACCGCTAAGGGAAGATTCTTTGTGATGAGTCTTATCGCCTCTATTGCGAACAGATCCGTAATTGGAAACGAACCGTACGTTGTGACCCTTTCAACCTCAGGGGCCATGTATGCATAATCGATGTCCGTATAGGATTCGATGGCGTGGCAAAGTGCGTCGATCCCGGTTTCAGCAGTCGTCGCCGGAGGCATCGACAGGGTCAGTAGGGGATCTTCTATCGCAATCGTCGGTCGTACGAAATCGTCTGCTATGACCTGCTTCAACTTTGTCTCGGGATCTGTTAACACCGCTCCAAAGGTCAATTCAGATCCGGTACCTGCCGTCGTTGGAATAGCAATAATCGGCATCAAAGGGCCCGGCACCTTTGATTCTCCAAAATATTTTTTGACATCCCCCCCATAAGTGAGCCCGATTGCGGCGACTTTGCCTAAATCCATATTGCTGCCGCCGCCTAAGCCGATCACGGCCTCCGCACCCTTGCCTTTGCCAAAGCGAATGGCCGCTTCAGCCGCCGCCACGCTTGGCTCGGCCTCTCCACCGTCAAAAACCTCATAGGCTATATTCGCCTCTCTCAGAGGGTTGATGGCTTTTTCAACGACTCCGGCCTTTACCAGGGCTTTATCTGTTATAATAAGGACACTCTTACAGCCCAATCTTGAAACATGCCTGCCTACTGCTTGGATTGCGTTATTTCCAAAATAGACCTCCGGTTTTACCGCAAATCTCCATACTTCCCTGACGTGCTTCATAACTTTCTCCTTTCTGACATCCAAAAAATCACCACGCATAATGCTCTACCGTCTCAACTCTCCATTCCTCTCCATCTCACCGCTTGACGACCTCAACCGTCCCCTTGTCTGCGTCCATCTTGATCCAATCCCCCGCCTGGATCACCTTGAAAAGGTCTGCTTTCAAGCGGTCGATCATCGGAATCCGCGCAGCAATGGCCCCTGCCGCCAAGACAGGCTCAGCCTCTTTACAAATAATACCTGCAGGGGCAACCTTGTTTTTTGCCGCCCTGTAGGCTGTCAGAGGTCCCCGGGTCGATCCCTTTCCCGTTGGACAAATAATGATCTTTCCAATAAGACTCTTCCCATCCAGTTCGGGCCGCTTGATGTTGCATACCCCCGTGTCAGGTGATATATCTCCCAAGAAGGAGAATGGCTCGGGTGATACGACAGCCTCTCCCTCGGCTTTTCCAGCTGCAACCTTATGCCCTTTCAGTTTCATCTCACTTTCCTCCCCGTTTTCCCGTAATGGCTGCGTTGATACAATCCTCCATGCTTCCGTAACGTTGCTTGACTTTGTCGTTGCTGATCCGAATCATGTAGTGATCCATGCGTACAGAATTGTTGGCGTTCACCTTGACCCCAAGACCTGGTCCCAGGGTACTGAAAGGATGCTGGGAGCCAACACAACAGTCCGTCAATACCCCCCCTGCCTTTTGGATGATATCGAGATACCCCATCGTCCGAGCCAGTTCCAGAACCCCCCTATACGCGGCAACAAAAAACCTTACATTTTGACTCACTCTCTTACCCTCCAATTGCGTGGCGATCCGTTTGAGTTCCTGAATAGAACAATGTGGGCAGCCCAGCGTAACCAAATCCACATCAGAACCGGTCGCCGTGGTCAGCTTCTGATAGGCCTGCTCGATGTCCTTGCAACGCACCACGACCTCGATCTCTGGTTTCCTCCTTCCCAGAGCCGCCTGCAAGGTGGGGGCTTCAGGCGTAATCCCCACCACATGGCAAAGGCAGACCGCCCCGGATACCGGCAAGGCAGAGGCGATGAAGCGGAACTGATCCGTCGTCAACCACTTCGGAAGACTATCGATAACCACGTTTCTTGGACCCGCGATCGCTCCCAGGTGGTAACCGAGAGCCCCCCAGTCCGCATCTGAAAACTTGGTAAAATCCAGCCCTTCTACTCTTGCCACTACCTGCGCATGTCGATTCTTCTTCAGACCCATGCCCATCAGAGGCGTTCTATTGGTGACGGTTACCGCGATGTTAAAGGGAACACTATCCCGATTCCCACAGGCTCCGAACCAAGAATTGGATAAGACCTGCCCTGAAGATCCACACCAGGTAAAATGACTCCCCGGCTTGGGTGTATTTCCCGCATAGAAGGGAGTACAGGTGTGGGTGATGAAATAGCCCATCCGCCTATAGATCTTGAATACTTTCTCTGGAGGTTCTCCAGCACGGATCAGTTCATAGATGTCATAATTCTTTGGAAGTCCAATCCGCTTGCACCCGTCCGGGTCGATGGCCGCCGGATCCGAATTGGCATGAGTCGTAGCAAAAACCTTTGTCCCCTCAGCGCCTTCGGTCAACTCTTCCAGATAGTCTAACGGCATTGCCGCATGGATGTGCGCACTCTGTGCGTCTCCCATCTCCTCTGCGTCGAAGGCTTCACCCATCTTTACCAAGAAATCCATCGCCCTCTCCCGGGCCCTTCTTCTCCGTTCAGCATTCGCAAATCATCTTTTGTCAGCTTCATTTGATTATTCTCCTTTGTTTCTTAAACACTGTGTTCTAGTAAATCGCCCAGGCAGCCGCAGGGTCTGTAACCCTACAGCACAAATTCAGCCTTTCATCACTCACACGAACTAGGGTAATCTCCTGGATCACCAAGGAAACCTGCCAAGAAAACTCATAAACCTGATCTCTTTGAGCTTTGGAACTTCTAGATTTCTTTAATCTCTTCTTATTTTGGGAAACTCTCCCCAAAAGCTCTCGTCCCAAAAACGGTCGTAGTCACTCTGCGGAATATCCGAGATCAGTCCTTGAGGTTCAAGCTTTTCAGACCTCATAAACTCAGGAAGATACTCCTGAGTCACCCCTGCCGCAATGTTGAACACTCGCTCCAGTTTGATGATCTCCTTTCCCAATGTCGCAAGGTAGTCCGTCCCGTAATTCGTACCATAAACAGCATTAATCAGGTTGACAAAAAGTTCCGGCTTCTTAATGATCCCCCGCATGATGAACATGCAGCAGAAGTTATCGTAAAACGCCATGACCACCTGAAGGTTGCGACTGGCATCCAACTGGCCTTCGGCCTTATGATGATCGACCGGGGCCCGGTAGGTGGCCGCCGCCGTATGATCCGCCCCCATAGGAGACATTGAGTAAGTGACGCTCATTCCCTTTATTCCACGCGGATCGTGTGCCGCTATCGCCTGTCCTTTGACCACTGGAACCCTTCTCAACCCAAAGACATTGCCAACCACGGCTGCACCTGCACCAAGGACTTTTCCGAGTACGCTACCGGTTCCAATCTCTTTGATGAGCTCTTCGGCCCTATGGGCATTACCGAAATCGAACAGACCCGCATCTGCAATGGTTCCAATTGCAGCACCGGTTTCAACAGCATCTAAGCCAACGTCATTGCACAGTCTCGTCAGGTGCCCTATTTTATCTAAGTCGTCTATTCCCAGATTCGATCCCAACATGCCTGCACACTCATATTCCAGAGGAGCCACGATCCTTTTACCCGTCTTATCTGCGAAAACGTTCGAGCACTGGATCACACAGACAGGCATACACTTGTGAGTGTTCTTTCCCTCTCCTCCGCGTTCCAAGATGATATCGTGAAACTTATCGCCTGAGATCTCTTCTGCCTTCTCCCATGACCCTCTTCGGAAACTGTGGACCGGAAGGGCACCCAAGGCATGGAGGCTCATCAGCCCTCCCATCGTTCCATACTCCGAATAGAACTTGACTGTAGGTTCATCCAAAATTCCTCTTGTAAAGGCCGTACGGGCTTCACGAAATGCCTTATCGTCAGAGACCTCTGGTTTACAGTCTCCATCATCGTCGATCACGATCGCTTTAAGGCCCTTTGAACCCATGACAGCGCCCATGCCGCCTCTGGCCGCAGCTCTCGAAGGATCACCATCCAAGTCATTGACAAAGACGCCGGCTGAGGCCAATCGTTGTTCTCCGGCTGGGCCGATCGTGAGGATCCCAACATCTCTCCCGTATTCCTCATATATCTTTTCGACTACGGTATAGGTTCCTACTCCTGCAAGACGTTTTGCGGGTTTGAGTTGAACGCCCTGCTTCGTGATATGAAGCAGGAAGAGCTCTCCTAGGACAGGCGTTTGTTCCACAATAATCGCCTTAATACCATGACGGACCAGTTTCGTAGCAGCAACGCCACCCGCATTCGCTTCCTTTATTCCTCCAGTTAATGGGCTTTTTCCTCCTACGGATAGCCGCCCCATGCATGTGACGCCAAGGGCATCGAGTGGGCTTGTGCCAATGATCAATTTATTATTCGGTCCCAGAGGATGGCATTGGGGATCGATCTCGTCAAAAGATAACCTGGCAACCAAGCCGCGATTTCCCGAAAGCCTGTATCTTTCTTTCACCTTCTCTACAGTGATCTTCTTAGTACTCATATTCACTCTCAAGAAATCCATCTTCCCCTCCCTGTTTGTTTCATTCGTCGAACTTCAAGAGTTTCCTTTCTTTACCTCTCCAATCGATCCACCGGCCGCCTTTCTCAAGAAGTCCCATTGCCCAGGTATATTCTCCTCACTTCCTCATTCCCCTTTATTTCATCGGGGTTCCCCTCTGCAATCTTCGAACCCTCACTGAGAACGGTTATCTTATCGGAGACAGACATCACTACCTCTATATCATGTTCTATCAGCAAGACAGTACTCTTCTTACACAAACCTTTTATCATTCCCATCATCTTTGGGGTCTCATCAGCGGACATTCCGCATGTTGGTTCGTCTAGTAGAAGGAAGATGGGATCCGAAGCCAGACATACCCCAATTTCCAGCGCCCTTTGGTCACCGTAGGAGAGCTCGTGCGCCTTTTTTGAGCTCTGCTCGGCCAACCCGATTTCATGTAAGATTTCTTCTGTCTTTCTTATGGGAACTTCCAGGTTTCTATAAGATTTTAGGAATCTATTACTCTCCCTTCTCAGGCGCGCTTGGGCTGCAACCCTGATATTTTCAAACACAGATAGATTCCTAAAAATACTTATTACTTGAAATGATCTGCTAATTCCCAGGTGCAATCGTTCGTAGGGTTGGAGGCCAGTGATATCATGGCCGTTCAGTTTATTCTTCCGGAAGTGGGGGTGAGCTGCCCGCCGATCAGATGGAAAAGATTTGAAGGATCCTTGCCCCTTTCCAGAATCCCTTTGATTACTCCCCGGGCTACAAGGTCGACCCGGGTATTCGAAACCACATTCATGATCACGGCAATCTTTTCCACCCCAGATTTTGATAACAGGTGATTGGTCAGTTCTTTGACCTTCAAGACACTGGGGTTTCCTCCTACTTCACAGTAGTTGGCCGGCCGGCCTCCGTTCTTTCTTACCGCATCAAAGGTGGTCAGACTGGCCCTGCCTCCTCCGATGATCAGGCCGAGGTCTCCGTCAAATTCGATCATTCGTCCTGCCACACCTCTATGGTCGAGGTTATCGATATCCCGAGCCTTTTTTTCGAATTCGCTTTCCTTCTTTGCTCCCGATTCGCGCTTTCTGATCCCGTACTTGTCTTCGAGTCGCTTCTGGCGATAAAGGGCTTCGTCTTCGATATCGATATGAGCATCACACGCGACGCATTCCCCTTTTGGCGTCAGCCCAAGAGGATTGATCTCCACGATCGTCGCATCGCAATCGAGAAAAATCTGAACCATTCGTTGAATAATCCCTGACACATCGATGAGTTCTTTCCCTTTGAGCCCTCCTGCAAGACCAATATTTCTTGCCTGAAACTCGAAAAAGCCCTTTCTCACATTAAACCGTTCTGTAACGATCTTCTCCGGTTGGGTCTTGGCCAACTCCTCAATGGTTCCTATACCGAAGAAAATCTCTGGTACGGCCAAGCCAAATTTTTTTAACGGATTGGTGTCCATCTGTTTATCCCACCTCCAGCCATTCCTTCCGGATTTTTTCGTCTCCTTTGATATCCTTTGGTGTGCCTTCGAACACGATTTTCCCGTGTCCCATGACGAGGACACGATCGGATATGTCGAGCGCGATCGTCAGCTTCTGCTCGACCAGCAGTACCGTCACTCCGCGTGTCTGGATGCGGAGGATTACTTGCATCACCACATCCACCGCCTGCGGGGCCATTCCCTCGGTGGGTTCGTCGATCAAGATCAGGATGGGGTTTCCCAGAAGGGACCGGCATATGGTCAGCATTTGCTTCTCGCCGCCCGATAGCGTCCCTGCCTTTGCGTTCCTCCGTTGCGCCAAGCGCGGAAAATACTCATACATCTGATCGATGGTCCACTTGGGCGCCTCCCGCTTCCCAGGCTGTTGGCCGATAATCAGATTTTCCTGAGTGGTGAGGTTGTCAAAGATGAGTCTTTCTTCCGGCACATAGGAAATCCCCCCATGGACAATCTCGAAAGGGCGGCGACCGGCGATATTTTCTCCCTGGAGGAGAATATGGCCATTACTCGGCGGCACCAGGCCCATGATCGCCTTCAAGGTTGTGGATCGACCTGAACCGTTCCGGCCCAGCACACTCACGATTTCCCCGCGCTCGGCAATGAACGAGACGCCTTGCAGGATATGACTCTTTCCGTAATAGACGTGGAGTCCATCGATTTCCAGAAAGGTCATTACATCACCTTCCCCAGATATGCCCCTTGTACTTCTTTGTTATTCTTGATTTCCTCAGGCGGTCCAGATGCGAGTATATTTCCATAAACAAGGACCGAAATCCTATCGCATAATTCGAAGACTACGCTCATATCGTGCTCAACGACCAATAACGTTTTCCCTGCGGTCAACTCCCGGATCAGTTCCGTCGCATACTTTGTCTCCTGGCGCGACATCCCCGAAGTTGGTTCATCGAGTAAAATGACGTTCGCCCCTGTCGCGATGGTCATTCCTACTTCGAGTGCCCGCTGCTCCGAATAGCTCAGTTCGCCAGCCAAAATCCATTTCCGGTGTGACAACCGCAATTTATCCAGCATCTTTTCAGCTTCATCATGAACCCGGGTCAACCGGCTCATCATTCGTAACATCGTAAATCGATATCCGTATCGCCCCATGAAGGCCATATTCAGGTTCTCTTGAACCGTCATTTGGTTACAAACACTCGTAATCTGGAAGGAACGCGCCAGGCCGAAACGGTTGATGCTTTCCGGCCTGAGCCCTTTAATGGACCGCCCGTTCAAGCGGATATCTCCCTGATCGGGCACGTAATTTCCGGAAATAAGATTGAACAACGTCGATTTTCCTGCGCCGTTTGGACCAATAATGGCATGCCGTTCGTTCGTAAGAATATCGAGCGATACTCCTGTAATCACCCTGAGCTGGTCAAAGCTCTTGTGAACATCAATCAGTTCGATCACCTTTTTTCCAGTCGACGCCCGCTGGTTTGAGGCCATGGCTGCGCAATCCTTCACCTGAATTTCTTTATTTTTCCCCTCAGCGTTGCGCCGACATGGGGCAGCAAAAATAAGCCGATCGCAAAAAGCAGGGCAGGGGTCACCCACAACCACGGCGTATTCGGATTCCACCTGGCCCCGAAAAGATCAAAGCCAACCCAATGATTTCCGGCAGCGCGCCGCATGGCGCTATATTTTTCCGAAAACAGAATCCCGCAGGCCTCGACGGAGAAAATAATGGCCGAGAAGACTACGGCCGTGGCGAAGGTAACCCGGAGGAAATGCCGTAAACTTGGCCCCGGCTTGGGGGTTTTTCTGTTTTTCCCTTGAACCATTCGATAAAGCTCTCCAAACATCCCGCCAATGCCATTGGGCATAAACATCATGACGAGAACAAAAATGACTCCTTCATAGAGCAGCCAGGATCGCGATATGTCGGAGATTTCCTGGGCGAAAAATGTAAGGACTGCCGCCCCTACTGCAGGCCCCAGGAAGGTATTGCACCCACCAATAAAGGTCTGCAAAACCACCATAGCGGAAACGTTGGCATCAAAAACCGCAAAACTCACGGATTCCTCGGCAATCGCCAGGAGGGATCCGGCAATTCCCGAAAACATAGCGGAAATCCCGAATATAACCACTTTGGTCTTATGGGTATCGTAACCGAGGAAGCGGATTCGATTCTCGTTATTGCGAATCGCCAGAGTAAGGCGTCCGAAGGGCGTCTGGTTATACAGATACAAAAGGAAGGAGCACCCCAAAACCCAGACCATAACAAGATAGTAAACCTCTCCGGCAGAACCAAAGGTAAACCCCGCCCAGGGCATGCGCATGGAGGAGATGCCGGCTTCTCCTCCGAATACGCCCGTCCACCGCAAAGAGATCGCATAGAGAAGCTCGGCAACCGCCAGAGTGATCATTGCAAAATACGCACCCGTTCGCTTGGTGGCAAACCATCCCGACCCCAGGCCGAGGACCAGTCCGGCCAACCCCCCCGCAACGGGGAGCAGAACAATGGGGACCGCCAGTCCGTGTGCCGTACTCTTCATCAAATGTATTGTGGCGAATCCACCGATGCCAAAAAAGGCCGCTTGCCCGAAGGAAAGCAGCCCAGCTTGGCCCATCAAGAGATTGAAGGCCAGCGCAAACAACGCCGCAATGAGCGCCTTGATTGCGGCATTCAAAATTCCCAGCGAGGATACCCATGGGATGACAAGAAGCCCCGCCCCGACCAGCGCAATCACAATTGCCTTCGCCTTTTTGGTGATCGGCATAATCACCGACGGTTCCGCAGGCAAAAGTTCCGATGAATCTCCTGTCAAACCCCTTTGACCGAAAGGCTCGATTCGCTCTCGTTCCCCTCCCCTCCCTTCATCTTCTAGGAGGTCATTCATAAAGCAGCCTGCTTTTCACCCAACAACCCTGCCGGCCGAACCACCAGGATGATGAGCATGAAGGCATACGGGAGCAGGCCGGCTACCGAATTGAGCTCCACCGTAAATACTCCACCCATCGATCTGAATCTCTCGCCCATTCCGACCAGCCCAAACACGTCGGCGAGGCACCAGTTGATTCCTACGACGAAAGATGTGCTTAGACCGATAATCATCGACGCCAAAAAAGCCCCTTCCAGGGATCCCAAGCCCCCCACGACAACCACTACAAATACAATCAGTCCGAGATCAAGAGCCATATTGGGACTGGTCGGGTAAAAGGCTCCGGCGACAGACCCCGCCAGCCCGGCGAGCGCCGCTCCGACGCCGAAAACACCCATGAATACGAGCGGAACATTATAGCCCAAAGCATTCACCATCTGCGGTTTGTGCACAGCGGCTCGGACTATAATGCCAATGCGGGTGAACTTAATCACCCCAAAAAGAAAAATAAACATCGACACGGAAATGGCTCCCATCAGCACCCGGTAGAACGGATATTGGGTCCCGTAAATGGTAAATGCGGCAAACCGTAGCTGCGGGGGCACGGGATAATCCACCGGGGCGGGCCCAAAAAAGAGCTTCACCGTTTCCGCGATGATAAAAGCGATGCCAAACGTCAAGAGCAGCTCGTAAGCATGCCCGAATTTGTGCACCCGTCTCAGGCAGTAACGCTCGACAACCATACCGCCCCCCCCCACCAAGAGCGGGGCCAGGATCAATCCCTGCCAAAACCCCCAGCATCCTGTAGAGATATAGCCGACATAGGCTCCAATCATGTAAAACGACGCGTGGGCGAAGTTCAGTACGCTCATCATGCCGAAAATCAAAGTCAGTCCGGCCGATACCATGAAGAGTAAAATGCCGTAAACGATCCCGTTTAATGCTGAGACGACAAAAAACTCCATAGTCCTATTCCCCTGTTTCAGGATAGATGGCATTTAAGGGGGTGATGCGCGAGGAGAAAGACCGCGGCTCTCTCCTCGCCATCAATCTCCGGTCTAAGCTGGGGGGAATCCCTGGCGGTTTCCTGAAACGGCTCACGATTATCTGTTGGGTCGCTGCATCTTGCAACTATCCTGCAGCGGGCTAATCGCCTGCGGACCCCGGATGACTTTGATGGGTTTGAGACCCATATCTGTCCCGTCAAGTTTATATTTGGCGTCATGGGTCACCTTGCAAACGACGATCGGGATGAGAGCTTGGTGGTCCTCCTTCCTCATGGAGATACTCCCGTTGGACGTTTCAATCGATGTTTCTTCAAGTGCGAAGGCGATTTGGTTGGCGTTGATTTTTCCTTTATTGAAATTCACTTTTTTGAGAGCCGCTGCCAAAAACTGAATGGCATGGGTTACAACCGGCTCAAAATAGGCGGGATAATGCCCTGAAAATTTCTTGAAGTCCTCCGCATATCGCGCCCCGGCTTCTCCGCCGGCTTCGATACTAAAAGTTGAAGATAAGTAGTGACCCATGGCTGTTTCTCCGGCGTTGGCAATGTTGCCTGGGGAATCAAGCGCCACAGACATGCCGAAACGAACTTTCAATCCAGCTTCGCTGGTCGCTTTCATAAGAAGCAAAAGGTCATTCGACCAATTCCCCGTGATCACACTATCGGGATTCGCTGCTTTGATCTTGGCGACATAGGGTGAAAAGTCTTGAATCCGGTTGACATCGTGGAGCACTTTTCCGATCACCGTATAACCGTAAAGTGGAGCAAATTTTACAATCGCATTTTCCATGTCCTGGCCCCAGGCATAATTCTGATTAATCGAATAGACTCGCGTTCCTAGATCTCCGGTCTCTTTCATTGCGGCCGCCAGTGCATTCACCCGAATATCTGCATTGGGGTTAAACCGGAAGTGATGGAAATGACATTTCTCCCCACATAATACCAGAGCTTCCGCTCCTACGTTCAGATAGATTAGTTCTTTACCAGGATTCCGAAGGTTATGCTTCCTTATATCTTCCGTGACCTGGGAGGCGATAGCGGACGAAGCACCCTGCACCACGATCTGCACGCCGTCAGCGATCGCAGCCTTCACTTTGTCCGCAGCCCCTGACGTGCCTCCCTGATTGTCGTATTCCTTAATTTCGATCAGGCTGCCATTGAATCCCCCCTGGGCATTTACTTTTTCCACCACAAATTGGACTGCCGTTACGGTTTGTTTTCCCACCAGGGTTTGCGGACCCGATAGACTCTCCACGATCCCTATTCTCAAAGGCTCGGCCTGTACGAATCCCGCCACAAACAGCACCCCTCCAACCAGCATACCGATCATCGCCAATCTTCGCATCTTTTCTTCTCCTTTCCGCTAATGTGTAAAGTTTCTAATGTGGGTTCTTGTCCTGTATTCCCTAGGCTTGATCCATGCACTTTCCCTCGTCAACCATCGACTCTCTCTATGCTAAAATTCCTGGTAACAGATTTCAGCGCCTTGCCGCTTTGGATGTCGCCCGGAAGGTCGGATTAGACGACCATCGGGTACCCTTTTTTTAACAATATGTATCCGGTCGACAGAATACCAGGGGCCCTTTTTCCCTGTCAAGCATTTTTTTAGGTTCTGAAGGGCGGGTTGCTATGGCTGAGATTGGGAAAAGGCTCAGCATATCAAAGGAAATATGTGGTTACGGTCTCGCTCTGAAGCAGTATACTCACGTCAACCTTCTCGGAGGCATCGTTCCACAGGGAAACGTGGAAGTGATCACCATGAAAAACCCTTCGGAACTAGGAAGCCGAATCGAGAGTTTGAGAGAAAAGGTTAGAAGGAATTGGGTTCGGTTAGCTGTGGAAAACGAAATTAAGAACGGCTTTCTCGATCTTATTCAGGGCCAAGGATCCAGAATATGTAGACGTGAAGACGAAACTGATTCAAGCATTGATTCCCCTCGGTCTATTGCATGTGAAAAGAGTCTTAGAGCAGGAAGTTAAGGCTCTCGCTGGCGAGCGGTACAAGCGGCAAGGGATGGCCGGGTGTGAGCGCTGGGGAAAACAATGAGGATCGGTCTATAATTTCTGGAAAGGAACTTTTAAAAGTTCGAATCTATTGGGCCAAACGAATATGAAATTGTCGATGGCTGGGGAAGGTAGAAAGCCGCCTCATCCTTTTGCTATGGGTATGATGTTCACGGTGGTTTCTTCCCCTTGCCGTTGAAACACGATATTTTTCAGCCATTTTTCGTCCGTCTCGGGATAGTCTTCACGATTGTGAGCCCCCCGGCTCTCTGTTCGTAAAAGCGCAGCCTGCAGGATCAGTCGACTTGCCGTGAGTATGTTTACCGTCTCGAAGATCCCGGCCAACGCTTTAAAGGATGGTTTCTCCGTAGCGCAGATCCTGCCGATCTTCTTCTGTTGGATCTCATCCAAAGTTCCCAGAGCCCGGCGAAGCCCTTCCTCATGGCGAAGGACCCCGGCATGCAGGCTCATCATTTCGGTGATTTCCCTTCTAACCTCCCTATAATCGATCCCCTTCTTTCTATTTAAAAGGGTTTCGATTCGGTCCTGGGCTTTCTTGGCTCGCTCTTGCACAACAATGGGCAGACCAATGGATTGGGCTCTCTGGGCGGCCATGGCCCCGGCGATGGCACCGAAAACCTGAGTTTCAGTGAGGGCGTTTCCCGCAAGTCGGTTCGCCCCCATGACCCCGGTCTGTGCCTCCCCAGCGGCATAAAGACCCTGCACCCCCGTTTCGCACTTTTCGTTGACGACGATCCCACCCATGAAATAATGCGCTCCCGGTGCCCATTCGTAGGCTTGCCAAGAGGGATCAAAATTAATTTCCGCACAGGTCTGGACGAATCCTTTGAATTTCGCCAGTTCTTCCTGGGCCACCCCGGAAAGATCCCCGTATACGCCTCCGTGGGGTGAAGCCCGCCCCTCCAAAATCTCTTTCTGCGCGCATCGGGCCGTCTCGGAACGCGTCACCTGCTCCAGTTTGTCCGGGTAATACTTCTTCATGAAACGTTCGCCCAAACCGTTATAGAATCTACCCCCGATCGTGACGCACCCATCTGCGGGAGGGGGGGTACCCCGCATGAGGGTTGGATAAATCATGCAGGCTCTGCTTTGCATGAATTCCATGTCCGCCAGTTTTGCCCCTGCGTTGAAACCCAGGGCATAGCCGTCTCCGGTGATTCCCGGAATGTTGGTGGTCAAGGAATAGAAATTGCCGGCCCCGCCTGTTGCGATCACGACCGCCTTGGCATGAATGATGAAAAGGCGGTCATGATCCGTTCCCAATCCCACCGCCCCGACAACCGCCTGTCCTTCTTTGATCAAATCAAAGATCATCACATGTTCAAGGACCTGGATTCCCAGCCTTGCCGTTTCATTGACCAGACCTTTGAAGAAGCCGCCGCGGTAAAGGTCGCCGGCTAACACCCCGCGGGCGAAGGTATTGCCGGGAAAAGGGAAGAGGTCGTACTCGCCACTTTTTTTCTTGAATTCCGTACCGTAACGTTCAATATCCTTGGCCCGTTCCACGGCATGATCGGCGAGGAGCCGGACAAGCTTGGCATTGCTCAGGGAATACCCGCCGCGTATCGTATCTTCGAAATGGCGATTCGCGCTGTCCTGCCGATTCATGGGGGCAGACATGGCGCCCATAGCGGTTGCGGTAATACAGCCGGTTGGATAATCCCCTTTGGTAACTACTAAAACCCGAACGCCTTTATTGTGGGCTTCGATGGCAGCACGTAAACCGGCACCGCCTGCTCCGATGATGAAAACATCGGTTTCCAGTTGTTTGTCAGCCTCGTTTTTCATTAGGCCTCCTTTGTTAACCACGCACGACCGATTTCGGTATCAAGGCATAGCCACGCATCAGGCAACGGGCCGTGCGGTCAACGGTAGCCCTCTTCAGGAGGTACTTGTTTCCCTGAATTTCCACTTTTCCTTCCGGGGTGATGACCCCCGCCGGATGGCCAATGCGTAACTCTCCTTTTTGAAGGATTTCGGGACGGGACAAACGATTGGCGATTGTCCCTGGAGTCATTGCGGCGGCCACGGTGCAAACGGTTCCCGTCACCGGATAGGTTTTGTGCATCACCTGCATGAACAGGAGCCGTACTACCAAGTCCACCGCCTCCGCGGGGATCTTTTCTCCAGTTGTCCAATCCGTGTAAGGAATCGGCGCCGCGCAGATTGCAAAGAAGGGGCTGTATGGAACTTCATGGGTCGCCTTCCGCCAGTCGCGGCAAAGGCCCATGGCCTGCGCCGCCACGCTCCGGATTTTTTCGATCTTCGCCAAAAGCTTTTTGTTCGCGTCGATCTCCTGGGGCGTCTCGCTCCCCTTCAAGCCCAGCGCCTCGGCCCGGATAAACACCACCGGGATCGCGGCGTCCACAAGAGATACCTCGAACTTGCCTTCCCCTTCAACGTCCAGGGTATCGATTGGGTTCCCAGTGGGTAGCAGTTTGCCGGTCAATGCGCCGGCGCTGTCCGCCCAATCCAGGATAATCTTAGCGCCCGTTCCCGGACAGCCATCGATGCGGTGGGTCCCCTCCACCTCGGCGCGATTCCCTTTTACCGGCACTTCCGCAACGATGACCCGACCGGTGTTGACCTGGTGGATTCGGACTTTGGTGATCGGCTCAACCGCATCAACAAGGCCCTCGTCAATCGCAAACGGACCGACTGCGGAAGAGATATTCCCGCAGTTAGATTTCCAATCGATCATCGGTTCGGCCATGTTGACCTGCCCGAACAGATAGTCGACATCGCAATCCTCGCGAGTCGATGGCCCGATGACGGCAACTTTGCTTGTCAACGGGTCCGCCCCGCCCAGCCCGTCGATCTCCCGAAGATCGGGAGCGCCAAACACCCTCCGGATGATTTTGTCCCGTAAATCCCGGTCCTTCGGCAGGTCGTTCCTGTGAAAAATTATTGCTTTGCTTGTTCCGCCACGCATAATCGTACAGCGAATTAATTCCTGGATTTCCATGGTTTTTCCTCCTTTTGCAAAATTTTCACGTTAGCGTTGCATCAGTAAAGGTAGGATGACATCATTTTCCGGAGAAATATTAATCTTGCTTGGATTTTTGAAAATTTTTTCAAAAAATTTCTCACTTCAAAAAATCTATACCCCAAATCTTAGGCTGTTTAAACAAAGTCAATATGTCCCCTTCGTTGCCCGTAAGGGATATGTCTAAGGCTTAAGGAGATGGCCTTGGGCAATCCCTACGTTCAAGGATCTGCCTCCGGGCCTCGAGGTTGCAGGACCGGCTTTCGGCCTTGAGGTAATAAAAAAAACCCTCCTGTGCCAAGGCTTCGGCGGGCAGGTATTGAGTATAGCGCAGAAAGCAGACCGGTTGGTTGAAACCTCTTTTTGATCAATGGAGCCATTTGGGACGAAAGAGCTCTATGCAATGATCACATGGACACACTCCCTACCGATCTAAGCATGGCTTTCTTGGCGATTCCTTCCGCCTGGGCGATCACGTCCAGACCCATCGCATACGTAGCGTAATCGATCATCTTCCCCTCCAATACCGCCGACCCCTTTCCTTGAGCCGCGGCTTCCTTATAACTTTCCACCATTCTCCGACTGAAGTTTATATCTTCTTCCGATGGGGAAAAAATTCGATTTACTGGCTCTATCTGGCGTGGATGGGTAAGTAGTTTTCCTTTGAACCCCAGCAGCTTGGCCCTGGAGGCTTCCCGGTCCAATCCTTCCATATCGATGAGGAGTCCGAAAAACGGGGTATCGATGGCCGGAATCTTTAGGGCAGAAGCGGTCATGGCAATGATCGACCGCGGCTGGAGCAGGACGGGGAAATATTCATCCGGGGTTAATTTGGCGACCGTAAATCCGCCCCCTAGTTCGCGCATAAAATCCAGGGCGCCAAACGCCAAGGCCCAAATTCGATCACTGGCCGTGCCGATCTGGTAAGCATTGAGTACGCCTTTGGGGGACTCCAGAAGGGGAATAATCCCCACTTTCTTTTTGATCCCCTTTTCCTTTTCTTCCTTCTCCAGAAAATCGCAGACCTTAAGGATATCCTCCCGGGACTCTGATTTCGGTAGCATGACACCATCCAGGCCCTCGGCAACGACGATCTTCAGATCGTCTGCGGTCGCCCCCGTGGGCAACGAATTTACCCTGACAAATACATCGATTCCCTTGGTTTTAAAGACCGGGGTGATATCCCTCGCAAAAATCCGGCCCGTCTCCCTCTCCGCCACGGGACAGGCGTCTTCCAGGTCGATCATGACCCCATCTTCCATGTCGCTGGAAGCCTTATTCAGCATTTTCCAGCTGTTCGCCGGTATAAAAAGCAAGGACCTCCATATCCGCACGTCCGACATCGTCATCTCCCCGTATTATTTATGATTTAGAATTCTTTTTAGGGTGGGCCCAATATCCTCCGGCTTATCCACCACGTAGGCCCCGGCGCTCCTCAAAGCCTCGACTTTACCCTCGGCTGTCCCTTTGCCACCTTCAATGATTGCGGACGCATGGGAAAATCTGATGCCTGAGGGAAGACCTCGGCCAGCGATATAGGCGATCAGAGGCTTGGTAAATCGCCTTTCCTTGATCAACTCCGCGGCTTCTTCTTCCATGACGCCGCCGATCTCGCCGTAGTAAACCACGGCATCCGTTTCCAGATCTTCTTCAAAGAGCGGCAGCAGTTCGGGGAGGGTCGTCCCCAACACCGGTTCCGATCCCAGATTGATGGCGCTGCTGATGCCGTACCCGGCCTTGCAGACGTTATACGAGAGGGTACTCGTCTGTCCCCCACTGCGCGAGATCACGCCGATCCTTCCCGGGCGGAAGGCTATCTTGGCCATCTCTTCAGCGCCGAAAAGCCCCATCGATCCCTTACCGGGGGAAACCATTCCCGCCGAACCCGGGCCCAGGAGCCGGATGCCCGCCTTCTTGCAGATACTGATACATTCCAGGGCATCTTGCAAGGGGACCCGCTCCACCTCCATCAGAATGGTGTCCAGCTTGAATTTTGAAGCTTCCACCAGTGCGCCCTTGGCTTCCGGACCCGGCACCAGAATCACAGAAACATCGATAGGACCATGGGCTTTCCATGCCTCGCTCACGGTGTCGTATACGGGGACATCCCAAACCTTGGACCCGCGGCGCCCCGGGGTCACCCCGGCGACGAGATTCGTCCCGGTATCCAGCATGTTGCGGGAGATAAACTGGCCGAACCGGCCGGTAATACCCTGGATCATCACCTTGGTGTCTTTTCTAATAATGATCGACAATTGAATCACCCCCCTCCAGATTCATCTTTTTCCGGTATTCCTTGAGTCCCGGGAAGGGGACCAGAATTCTGATCGCTTCATTCTTAGTTCTGTTGCAGGCATATTCCCAGGAGAGCGACTCATTGGACGCTCTTTTGGCTTCTTCCTTGGAAACTGCCAGAATGGGCCGGTTGTTCTCGATCCGCAGGATGTTGCGGTCGTACATGCGGTCTGCTTTCACACAGGCAAAGCCGCATTTCGGGTCCGCCGTCTTTTTTTGGGCTGGCTCGCATTTATCGTAATCGATCCTCACCTTCGTGCACCTGGTCTCAAACTCCAAGGTATTGCCCGCGCTATTCTTTTTCTCGAAGGGATGGATTTTGGCTTCCTTTTTTCCCCGCAGATACTCGGCAATCAATTTCTCCGCCCTTTGCCCGAGGTAATCGGAATTGTAGATATAATCCCGTCCGTAAAGTTCCAGACGGATATTTAAGTCTTTCAGCCCATCCTCGAGAATCTCCATGGATTCGTTTTCCTTATTTCCGGCCAAGAGGATAACGACCGGGAATCCCGGCCTGCTTGGCAGTTCTTCCCGCAGGGCTTTCACGATGGCGAAGGCGTGATACCATTGTTCCTGGTTGGCCAGGCAGGCGCCGGTCAATACATAAGCGGAAATGGGCTGAGAGAAAATCGCTTTGATGACTTTATAGACTTTGCTGGCGGGGGGGTCACCGCTCGTGTCTGCGTAATTGGCAATTTTCAACCCGCGGTTGATCAGGGCAGCGGCCCCCAACATCGCGCCGCCGCCGCCGATCCCATGAAAGCCGATGTAAATCGCATCCTTCTCAAATTCCGTTAACATCTGGGCAAAATATCCGGTCCCCCGATAATCTCCTTCCTCGATATGGTCCCAGGCCAATTGCTCGAGTTCCGTTGGCTCCCGTTCCATATCCCGGGGAACCTTAATCCCGAATTCAGGATGGCGGAAAATGGAACTGTCATCCAGGGCCACATGGCAGTCCGCAGCAAAGATCTCCCCTTCCTTCGTGAGGACGAACGGATTCATCTCAGCGCTCCGGGCATCATATTCTTTGAACACCCGGTAAAGGCCGCAGATCGCCTGGCTGATTTTCCCTGATACCGGCGGCTGGATATTCATCTTCTGCAGAATCTGATCTACGTCGGCCGGGTCTAATCCTCTCACGGGGTCGATCCTGTGTCTGGACACCCGTTCCGGGTTCCGGGCCGTAACTTCTTCCACTCCCGTTCCTCCTTCGGTGCTGAAGACCAACACGGGGGCTTTGACTTTCATCGAGCTGTTGATCACGATCCCGGCATAGTACTCATGCTCCAGGTTGAGCATCTCTTCCACCAGCACTTTCCGGACCGGCAGCCCCTTTATTTTCGCACCCAGGACCTCCCGGGCTTTTTGCTCCGCTTCCCCCGGGCTCTTGGCAAATTTAATTCCCCCCGCTTGAAAGCGCCCGGTGGCCCAGACCTGGGCCTTGATGGCCACGGGCTTCCCGATTTTGCCCGCGATGGTGCGCGCCTCCTCGGGGGTGGCCGCCACATCTCCTTCCGGTATCTTGATCCCAACTTTCTTCAGCAATTGCTTTCCCTGGTATTCATAGATTCTGGCCATTCCTCGCCCCTCTCTCACTTTGTTTTGATTCTTACTTCACCAGCGATATAGAGACCCGCCTTTCTTGCGGGATTCCAGAACTATTCGGCCTTACAAATCTCACGCAAATGGAGCCCAGTCGCGAGGGCCACCTCGGCATACCCATTTCCCAATAGGTCTTTGTCTCTTGCGAAGATTGAACGTCATCCTTTAATCGTCCGAATATTTTATTTATTGATTATTGTCGACAATAATCAAACAAAAATATAATTTAATTTTTCAGGTGTCAAGGGTTTTTTTAATTTGATTGCGGATTAAGGGAAGGTCAGCCGGCTTGACACAAATTTTCTTATCCAATAAGATGCTGGCTAAAAAGTACCCTTGCAAAAGGAGGCCTTTTTCATGGAGGCGATTCTTAAAGAAATCGAAGAAATAGCCGGCTTCATCGCCGGCAAGACCAAAGAGGAGCCCAGCGTGGGAATTATCTTGGGAACAGGACTCGGGGGTCTTGTGGAAAAAATCTCAATTACCCAAGCCTTGCCCTACGAAGCGATTCCTCATTTTCCCCGCAGCACGGTCGAGGGACACGCCGGCCGTTTGATCCTCGCCCGATTTGCCGGGAAGAATATCTTGGTGATGCAAGGAAGAGTCCATTTTTACGAAGGGTACCCGCTAACGCGAGTGGCCTTCCCTGTGCGGGTCATGAAAAAGTTGGGCGTGAAGATTCTGATCATCTCCAATGCCGCCGGCGGATTGAACCCGATGTTTGCCCCTGGGGATGTGATGGTCATCTCTGATCATATCAATTTTACGGGGCAAAACCCCTTGATCGGTCCCAATCTTGACGCTTTGGGCCCGAGGTTCCCTGATATGGCTGCCGTTTACGACCGAGTTCTGATCGATTTGGCCGAGCAAACGGCCATCGAAGAAAAAATCAAGCTGCAGAAAGGGGTTTACGTTGGGGTTACAGGACCGAGCATGGAAACCCCGGCAGAAACACGTTTTTTGCGCATGATCGGTGCCGATGCTGTAGGAATGTCCACCATCCCGGAGGTCATTGTCGCCGTCCATTGCGGTTTGCGCATTCTGGGACTTTCAGCCATTTCTAACATTAACCGTCCTGATTGCATGAAGCCAGCTCCCCTAGAAGAAATTTTGGCGAATGCCGCCTTGGCTGGACATAAAATGATCAGAATCGTGGAAGGGGTCCTGAAAAGAATTTAAGGGAGTCTTTCTTGAGCCCGCAGATAAAAAAACGAGCAGATTTGCTTCTGACCAACGGCACCCTTTTGACTCTATCTCCCGGTTCCGGACCCATTTCCCATGGGAGCTTGGCCATCGCGGATGGACGGATTATTGCCCTGGGAACGGAAACCAACGTGGAGAGGTTTTTCGAGTCGGCAAATACCATTGACGCGCAGGGTGGATTGATCATGCCCGGGTTAGTGAATGCCCACAACCATGCAGCCATGACTTGCTACCGGGGAATAGCTGACGACCTTCCCCTGATGGAGTGGCTGACTCGGTATATATTTCCTGCGGAAAGCAAATCCGATGGTGACCAAGTGTACTGGAGTACGCTTTTGGCCTGCGCCGAGATGATCCGCTCCGGGACGACGACATTTTGCGACATGTATCTTTTTGAGGATCGAGTGGCCCAGGCGGTCCACGAAGCAGGGATGAGGGCGTTGGTGGGAGAGGTGCTGTATGATTTTCCTTCCCCTAATTATGGCTCGCTGGAAAAAGGATTCGAATATACTGAGGCGCTGATTCATCGCTGGCATGGAGATTCTCTCATTCGCATCGCCGTGGAACCACATGCCTTATATACCTGTTCGCCGAATCTTTTGAGGCAGTGTAGGGATTTGGCAGACCGGCATGGTGTTCCCTTGATTATTCATCTTGCTGAAACCAAAAATGAAATTGAAGAAGTTTCGAGGAAATATGGT
>Ga0187886_1000502_pt1 | contig 45716 bp, 39 predicted proteins | sample June2016WEW_20_1_FD_133001 | JGI IMG/M metagenome (GOLD analysis project Ga0187886, IMG submission 133001) | Peatland microbial communities from SPRUCE experiment site at the Marcell Experimental Forest, Minnesota, USA - June2016WEW_20_150 | ecosystem: Environmental > Terrestrial > Soil >... | reverse complement strand
GTGTGCTTCTGTGGTTAGTCAATACTTATATCCCGATGGACGGCAAGATAAAGAAGATTATCAATGTCGTTGTGGTGATTGTTGTCATCCTCTGGCTATTGCGCGTTTTTGGTGTTTGGGGAAGTATCGAAAACATCAGTGTAAAGTAACGAGACAGTTCCCGAACCCGCAACGCTTTTGCTGCTCGGCCTCGGTGCCCTCTGGAATCTTAAAAAGATTCCGAGGACGAAGCTCGGCGGAGTCCCGGCTTGACGGGACTAAGTCCCCTCTGGAATTTCGAAGAAATTCCGAGGACCAAGTACCGGAAATCTTTGAATTCCACGGGGAATTTCACAGGGCGGTGATGCTGAGAAGAAGACGATAAAATATAACCCTTGACCAGCCAGCCAGAGCGATATACAATTTCAACAAAGTCCAATAAAGTCAACTTTAGGGTAAATAAATTTGATAGGAGACAGAAATGAAGAGCGAAAGAATTACAATCATTTTCTTGGCTTTACTTTGTTGCTCGCTGGTTTTGACGGGCTGCAAGGGTACTAAGAAAGAAAAAGCTGCTTCGGAGGCGGTAGAAGTAAAAGCCGATGCTAAAGCAGAAGCTGCCAAAGTAGAAGCCACCAAAACGAAAACCGCCGCTGAAGTAAAAGCCGATGCTAAAGCAGAAGCTGCCAAAGTAGAAGCCGCCAAAGTAAAAGCCGCTGCTGATGCAGAAGCTGCCAAAGCAAAAGCCGCTGCTGAGAAATGAAACCATAAAGAAGATAGTGAGAAGAAAACGCTGACAACGACCCTTGACTAACCAGCCAGGGCGATATACTGCTTGGCCTCGATACCTTGAGAAATCTGAAAAGATTTCCAAGACTTTAGTCCCCTGAGAAATTTCTTCGAAATTTCACAGGGCGGTGCTTTTGAGGAAAAGACGTAGTTATACCAGCCCATAAAATCCTATAGAACGCTTACTACAGCGTTCTTTTCGTCGTAGAATCGACGAAATCGACTCAAGGTGAGCCATAGGGCCTCTTTTGGAAAATCGGCCTTAAAATCTGACCTAAACAGCGTATTTATTTATGCTGGTCAAGTTTTTGCTCTATCGCCTCAATCCGGTTTTCCAAGTCCTCAACTGTCTTATGCTCAAGGACATATTCGATAACATCCTTGCAGGCCAGCCGTTTGAGCCGGTTGTCCTAATTCCTTTCTTACAGCATCCTATCAATCAGCATAATTGACAACCAATCCCGATTAAACAAACCTCAATCGACCTTCAGAAATAAATAACCTCTGTGTCCTCTGTGAACTCTGTGGCTAATTAAAAATCAATCAAATGCGCAGGGGGGGTAAAAAATCTTCCAATTTTTTCAACCGTTTCTATACTTTTTTCACACTTTTCTATACATTTTTCCAAATTTTTCTACAATTTTCGACATTTTCAAACACGAACTTGCGCGTTTGGTGCTACCCCACCTTGCCTATTTCCCCCATCTTCACTCCGCTTCTCGTAGCGAAGCGCAGATCCCAGAATGTCTTTATCTGGGATCCAGTCGTTTTTCTTTTTCCGTCAATATCTCATTCAACGACCCGCTGCGAAACCCCTGCAAATCAATCGTAACGTATGTAAAGCCAAGCTCTTGCAGCTTTTCAACAATTCGCGAACGATTCGCTAAAACCATCTCGAAATCCTCCTGATGGACCTCAATTCTCGCGAGTCTATCGTGGTGCCGGACTCGAAATTCCACCAGACCCAATTCTCTTATAACCTCTTCTGCTTCCTCGACTTGCCTTAATCGCTGTTCCGTAATCTCCAATCCATAAGCGATTCTCGAAGCTAAGCACGGCGAAGCAGGAATATCAGCCGTAGGCAAACCCATCTGCCTGCTTAACTTGCGGATGTCCTCTTTGGTCAGTTGTGCCTCCATTAGCGGGCAGCGGACGCCAAAAACCTCCGCCGCTCTATTGCCGGGACGGAAATCGCTTTTGTCATCGAAATTACATCCGCAAACAACGCAATTAAAGTTTTCCTCCCTGGCAATATCAGCCAAAATTCCATAAAGATGCAATTTGCAGCGGAAACACCGGTCAGCCTTATTGGCTGCATATTCTGCATCGGCCAGCTCATTTGGTTTGACGGTTCGGACCTCAACGCCTATCTTTTTCGCCGTCTCAACTGCCTGCGAATACTGGCTCCGAGGCAGAGATGGGCCTTCAGCGATACAAGCCAGCACTTTTTCGGCACCGAGCGTCTCAGCAGCCACTTTCAAAAGGAGCGTGCTATCCACCCCGCCGGAGTATGCGACAATCACTTTATCCAGCTCTTTAAAGATTTTTTGAAGCGAATTGTACTTGTCTTTCAGATTCATAGTAACCTTAACCGCTGTTCCTGCACAGCCCTAAACACGGTTTTCGCTATCAATATATAAATCTACTGCCCACCCCGGCAAGCAAAAACTGCTCACCTGAGGTTCTAATGGTTCGACAAGCTCACCATCCTGAGCAAGGCCGAAGGATTGTCATTTCTCCCCCTCCACGGTGCCAAAACCCAGAATTCCCTTGACAAACCAAGCCCTATACAATAGACTGTGTTCAGAAAAAATTTGTGGGCTGATATGTCCTCCTGACACAGCGGCCTTTTCAGCTAACTACGGTGTTACAAAGAGGTAAAGTAAGTATTTTCTATAGTCTTAATAACCAAATGTCCCATATATAATTTCCTTGCCAAGAAGCTTTTAATGCTGTATAATATGATAGGATTTGAAGCCCGATAAAAATAGTCCCTTTACAGGGTATAAGTTTATTGTCATCATAAGATAAGGAGAATAAAATGAAATCAAAAGGCAAAATCGTCAATGGACTATGCCATCCCTCATGGGAGATGGCTTACGCCAAAACAGGTTTTACCATTATAGAGCTGCTGACTGCTATGAGCATCATTGTGATTCTTCTTAGCTTACTTCTACCGTCTTTGAACATGGTAAGACGGTATGCCAGGGAGGTAACGCAAAAAGGCCAGTTTCACGATATTAGCAAGGGCTTAGAAATGTTCAGCATCGACTTTGACGGCTATCCGGACTCAGCGCCGCTGGATGCCGATGGCGACAATTATTGTGGCGCTATGAAGCTTTGTGAAGCTATGGTCGGACAAGACGGCCTCGGATTCCATCCGGACTCAGTATTTGACGACAAGGGCAAGGCCAGTGATAAAACAACAGAACTATACTTTAACAGGACACCCCTCTCCATTCCACCTACCCCTACCCAGGAGGCAAATCTGAGAACAAGAAAGGTAAAGTATATCGAAGGACAAAACGTCCAGATAGCTTCTATAGGAACTTTATTCAGTTCAACGCCCTTTGACTCGTGCTGTCCGGTTCTTTGTGATGTTTTTAAGCGCAATGAACTCAGAAGCCTCGCAGGGGAAAAACTCGGTATGCCTATATTATACTACAAGGCAGACCCGTCTAAACTTACCCATGATGCTAACCAAGGAGTAACCAATAAGACAAATATCTACAATTATTTGGACAATGATAAACTGCTTCAGATTAAACCACCCTGGGGTGGGGGCAATGACCACCCATTGTACGACAGTGCCGGCAAAGGCAGCCTGTTTTATAGCAATACAAGGGACAAAGCTGTCACGGTAACTGACAAACCTTACAACCCGAACTCTTATATTTTAATCTCCGCTGGCTGGGACGGGCTTTACGGCACAAGAGATGATGTGTACAACTTTATGACTAAATAACAGAACAAATCTTGTTATGCGTCAGTATTTTTTCCCACAACAGCATCTTTAGAACAAAGATACAAAGCCGATGGTGAGAATCGGACTCACAACCCCGGCTTTACGAAAGCCGTGCTCTACCGTTGAGCTACATCGGCAAAACAGAAGCTATCATACCGCTTATCGGCAGTTTTGGCAACTCCAGCCGATATTTACCAGATGAATTTTTCTTGCAAAATAACTCGACAAATTGTAAACTTCACTTTTACGCTATACGAAAACAGGGTCGGTGCCCGAGTGGTCAAAGGGGATGGGCTGTAAACCCATTGGCGTAAGCCTACGTTGGTTCGACTCCAACCCGGCCCAGTATTTACCGCTTTCAAGCAATCTGGTGAATAGAGAAATCCTTGTGTGCAGGACGTTTTCCCCAAATTACCCCATAATAAAACGCCAAAACATCAACAATACCTTCATAAATAGCAGAATAGTGCAAAAATAAAACTTTAGTCTTATATTTCTTTTGCCTCTCCCGGCGATAATAGCGAAAATGAAATTTAACAGACATTTTAAGAGGACAATATATGAAACTTGACCCAACTAAAATGAAGGATTGGCAGATTGCTGAAGCTGCTGAGCAATCTATGAAACCCGTTAGCGTGCTGGCTAAAGAATTAGGACTGAAAAACGACGAACTGCTGCATATGGGACGGCAGTTAGCAAGGGTCGATTATGCCATGGTCCTGGAGCGACTGAAAGGTCAAGCCGGGCCGACCGCAAAATATATTGATGTTACCGCTATTACTCCTACACCATTAGGAGAAGGGAAAAGCACTACGGCCATCGGATTGATTGAAGGGCTGGGCAAATTAGGCAAAAAAGCAACCGGTGCTATTCGGCAGCCAAGCGGAGGCCCGACATTCAACATCAAAGGTTCCGCCGCTGGCGGCGGGCTCGCCCAGTGTATCCCTTTAGTGCCATTTTCCATTCGTCTTACCGGCGATATCGACTGTATCACAAACGCACACAACCTGGCTATGGTGGCCCTGACTTCTCGTATGCAGCACGAGAGAAACTATACCGATGAGCAGTTGGCAAAAAGAAACTTAAAAAGATTAGATATCGACCCAAAGCAGGTCCAAATGAAATGGGTTATGGACTTTTGCGCCCAATCTTTGCGTAACATCACAATCGGCAAAGGCGACAAGATGGACGGCTACGAAATGGAATCCGGATTCGCCATCTCGGTCTCAAGTGAGCTGATGGCAATACTGGCCCTGGTCAAAAACCTAAAGGACTTGCGAGAAAGAATAAGCAAAATCGTGGTCGCATACGACAAAAAAGGCAATGAAGTTACCACCGCCGACCTCGAAGTCGATGGTGCGATGACCGCCTGGATGGTTGAGGCACTCAATCCGAGCTTGCTGCAGACCATCGAGGGCCAGCCGGTATTTGTCCACGCCGGGCCCTTTGCCAATATTGCTGTCGGCCAAAGCTCAATCATCGCCGACTTACTCGCCACGAAATTGTCGGAGTATCACGTAACAGAAAGTGGTTTTGGTGCAGACATCGGCTTTGAGAAGTTCTGGAACTTAAAGTGTCGTATGTCAGGTCTGAAACTCAATGCGGTGGTCATTGTTGCCACCATTCGGGCCCTTAAGATGCACGGCGGCGGACCAACAGTCAAGCCGGGAATACCACTGAGTGAGGAATATACAAAAGAAAATCTCAAGTTGGTCGAGGCCGGCTGCGACAACCTTATTGCCCATATCGAAACCGTTAAGAAAAGCGGCGTCCGTCCCGTAGTTTGCATAAACAGCTTCTACACCGACACCAAAGCCGAAATTAATCTGGTACGTAAAGTTGCAGAACAAAACGGCGCTCTGGTAGCATACTCAGAACACTGGCTAAAGGGCGGAGATGGTGCAATCGAACTTGCTGAAGCCGTCATCCAGGCCTGCAAGGAAAAAAATAAATTCAAATTCCTCTACGAACTGGGGACACCTTTGCGAAAACAGGTCGAACTAATCGCCACTGAAGTCTACGGTGCCGACGGCGTTACTTATACACCCGAAGCCCTGAAAAAAGCCGAAGCCTTCGAGAAAAACAAAGATTTCAAGAACTTCGGAACCTGTATGGTCAAAACGCATCTGAGCTTATCACACGACCCTGACATAAAAGGTCGGCCTCGAAACTGGAAACTTCCCATCCGTGACTTCCTGGTATATAAAGGAGCCGGCTTTATCGTTCCCCTCGCCGGCCAGATTAAGCTGATGCCGGGGACAAGCTCGGACCCCGCCTTTAGGCGCATTGACGTGGATCTCAAAACCGGAAAAGTAACAGGAATGTTTTAAGTTGGTAAATGGTAACCGGTAATTGGTAAGTGGAGTTAATAAATGGCAGCAAAAATTATCGACGGAAAACAAGTGGCCGCGGATATGCAGGCTGAATTAAAAAAAGAAGTGGCAAAACTTAAAAAACAAGGTATCGTGCCGGGACTGGGAGTCATCCTGGTAGGTGAGGACCCCGCTTCGAAGTCATACGTCTCTGCTAAAGAACATGCCTGCGAAGAATTAGGGATTTACTCCGATGATAACCGTCTGCCTGCGGATACCACACAAGAGAAACTAATCGCTTTAATCAATCGAATGAATACCGACCCAAAAATAAACGGCATCCTGGTCCAGTTGCCTCTGCCCAAACATCTTGACGAATCCGAGGTCCTTTTGGCGATTAACCCCGACAAGGATGTCGATGGCTTTCACCCAACCAATATCGGCAAAATGGTAGCGGGACAGGCGGCATTTTTGCCCTGCACACCTCACGGCGTCATTCAGCTTTTGCAGCGAAGCGGCGTTAAAATTGAAAGCTCTCACGTAGTAATTGTCGGACGTAGCAACATCGTTGGAAAGCCCCTCGCCAATATGCTCATTCAGAAAAACAAAGGCGGCAACGCCACTGTAACGGTCTGCCACACAAAAACAGCCGACCTGGCTTATCACACCCGCCAGGCCGACATTATAATTGCCGCCGCCGGCAAACCCAACACCATAACTGCGGATATGGTAAAGGATGGCGTCGTTGTAATTGATGTCGGCGTCAATCGCATCGAAGACAAGACTGCGAAAAAAGGGTATCGCTTGGTTGGTGATGTTGATTTTGAAGCGGTCAAAGAAAAGGCAAGTTTGATTACTCCGGTCCCCGGCGGCGTCGGGCCGATGACGATAACAATGCTGCTCTACAATACGGTAGAATCCGCCAAAAAAGCCGCAGGAAAAACTTGAAATCGAATTCTTACTTTTCTTCCTTGGGTTTTTTCAGCAGACCCTTGAAGCCTTCTATAAGCTCTTTGCCGCTGTCTTTGCCTCCTTCTAAAAGTTTTTTCCCTTCCTTCGTAGCAGTTTTACCCAGCTCTATGGTCTTGCCCAGGGTTGACTTCATCGTACTGGTCATCTCATCAGGCAAAACACCCGTTCCTTTTTCGGCCACACCAGCCGCTATAGCCAGTAAGATTTTGCTGGACAGTTCAGCCGTATCTAATTTGTTATCGCTGCCTAAATCAGTCATCACGATAGGGTCGAGCTCTAGCGTAATGGTATCTGCCTTGCCGGGAATAGGCAGCAACTTTGCCTTGACTATTACGTTCGAAATTTCAAGATTATCTATATGCAGTTTTTTCCCCCCTCTTTTTTCAGGCTTGCCTTTGACCTCTTGCTCATTGGATATTGTTTTTACTACATCAAGAAGATTGTTGTTGGTGATTCTTTGCTCAAGGACGACATTTACCCCATCGAGTCTGATTCTTCTTATATTAACCCTCTCACTCAAAAGCGACTTTACATCAACTTCGATTTGGGCGTTCTTTAGCTCAAGCAGCTTATTATATTGATAACCGGGCGGATTATTGATTAAAAGATTACTAATACCTAATTTGCCTGCCATAATTGAAAGGTCAACCTTTCCCACACTCACTCCGACGTTTAAGGCTTTAGTTGCCGCGACCTCAATACCCGCTTTTAAGGCACGTTCGGCAAAAACATCAATGGCTATTGCCACAACAGCAGCCAGAATCAGAACAGCCAGCAAAATAACCCACACAGCTTTAAGTGATTTTTTCATTTTTCAACCCTTTCTGATATTTTGCTTGTAAGCTCTCCCGCCATACTTTCAGTGGGTTCCCGAAAGATTTTTGCACCGACCAGATTCAATTTTTCTTCGATTTTTTCATAGCCGCGGTCGATGTGATAAACTCTGTTGACAACCGTAGTCCCTTCAGCAACCAAACCAGCCAGAACCAATGCCGCCGATGCCCGAAGGTCCGAGGCCATTACAGGAGCGGCAATCAATTTCTTTACACCTGCTATAATGACAGTAGGACCCTCTTTACGCAAATTCGCCGCCATTCGGTTCAATTCGGCAACGTGCATAAATCTATCAGGGAAAATCTTCTCAATCACAATACTATTGCCTTTGGCAAGTGACAGAAGAGCCATAAACTGAGCCTGCAAATCGGTAGGAAAACCCGGATAAGGCTGGGTGGTAACGTCGGCCGGCTTAATTGAGCCCCGGCGGGCAACAACACAACCACCGTCTGCAATCTCGACCGCTACCCCAATATTTCTTAACCTGTCAACAACAGCCATCATATCACCGAGCCGACAGTTCACCAGCCGAAGTTTCCCTGCCGTTATAGCAGCGGCGACCATAAAGGTCCCCGCCTCGATTCTGTCCGGAATTACCTGATATTCGGCTGGCTGTAACTCCTTGACCCCTTCGATAATTAACCGAGGTGAACCGATACCATCTATCTTTGCACCCATTTTGGTAAGGCAGTTCGCCAAATCAACCATTTCCGGTTCGCAGGCAGCCGACTCGATAATCGTTTTACCCTTTGCCAGCGTTGAGGCCATTAACACATTTGCCGTGCCCAGCACTGTCGAGCCAAATGGTCCACCCATAAAAATATCACAACCGGTCAATCCGCCTCGGGGGGCTTCAGCAATAATATAGCCGTTTTTAAGATGGATTTTTGCGCCAAGCTCCCGCAGGCCCCGCAGATGGATGTCGATGGGCCTATCACCAATCGCACATCCGCCAGGCATCGAAACCTCCACCCTGCCGCAGCGAGCAAGCAACGGGCCAAGTATGCAAACACTTGCCCGCATCCTGCGGACAATTTCATACTCGCCTACAGGGTTATCAATATGGCTCGAATCTATGCACAAATCCCCGTTTGGGCTTCGGGTAAGCTCGCAACCCAATTGGCCAAGCAACTCGCTGAAAACGGAAATATCAGAAAGATAGGGAACTGCTTTTATAACCGATTTGCCGGCAGCTAAAATGGCAGCAGCCATTATCGGTAGAGAAGCGTTTTTGGAACCATTTATACTAACGACCCCGGAAAGCCGAACCGGCCCTTCAATGCGAAATATATCCATAATCTATTTTCCTTGGGCAGCACCAATTTCCCAACATAAGCTAATATAGCCAAACACAGGCAAAAAAATTGGTGCTGCCCGGATGTTTTTGGTAATGTAGCACAAAACGGGCTTAGTTTCAAGGTCGCAAAAAGTATATAACGATGAATATTCCTGAGATTATCAAATCCGCATATAGCGAGGTCAGCTACATAACCGCGATAGACTTCATCATTTGTCTGGCAGGAATACTGTTATTCGGCGGCTGGCTGCTCAAAACGTCTTTTGGCATAAAATCTTTATCAGATTCGGTACCGCGTCGAAACAATATGCCTGCCTATCTGCCGTTCGTACCGCTATTTATCTGGGTTGGGATTACTTCACTAACAACATCAGTTACAGAAAAACTTTTGCCTGACCTGACGGACTGGCAAAAGTCTTTCCTGGATAATTTCGTCCTCTGTATTGGCGAGATAACGACAATAGCGGTAATTATTCTTCTGGCAAGGGCCAGCTTTGCCCGACGATTAAAAGGGTTCGGCCTGAATCTGAGGACAATTCACAAAGATTTTCCCGCAGCTTTACTGAACTTGCTTACTGTCTGGCCCCTTATAGCAACCATGATAGTCCTGACGATGCGTCTTGGCAAATTTATATGGGGACAGGATTTTGAAATACAGCCACACGAGGAGCTTGAGCTGATAATAGCATATCCGCAACTGCCGCTCAGAGTGCTGATTATTATTACCGCTGTAGCGATAGTGCCTGCGTTTGAAGAAATGCTCTTTCGCGGCCTGTTTCAAACAATGCTGCGCTCCATTTTACTAAAACCCTGGCCGTCAATTGTAATAAGCTCTGGTTTATTCGCACTGGCTCACGCAAACGCCGGACATTGGCCGGCATTATTTATGCTTTCGCTGTGCATGGGATATGCTTATGAAAAGAGCGGCTCCCTGCTACGACCCATCTTTATCCACTCACTTTTTAACGCAACCAGCATTATAGCAACTTTATATAATATATAATGTTCAGCGGATAAGGTGCAGCAAGCTGTTCTGTATTTTCATAGTATTACAAGCAAAAGTATAACCAAGCCGAAAACCGTTATGATTATTCCCGAGATTCTATTCAGCCCGGTCAATATACCATAGCTAATCTTCCCATGAAGGATACCTGCAGCGCCACAGAGCATAACCCACCAAAGTCCGGAGCCGATAAATACACCCGCGACTGCCAAGCCCACAGAAAAATAATGTGTACCTGAACTTACTACACTTAAACCGGCAAATACTGCTATAAAAACGAGAATCGTAATAGGGTTTGTAAACGCAAGCAAAAAGGTTGACCCATAATTACCAATATGACTGGGGGTGCCTGCCGAAGAGGTTTCTGCCGGCTTTGATAGAAAAGTCCTGACTCCAAGGTAGCAAAGAAAAAGACCTCCAAAGAGCCGAAGCCACAGTTGTTTTTCTTCCAAAAAGTTTGAGATGAACGTAAGACCCAAAGCAGCAATCAAACCGAATATAGCATCGGCGGTGGCGGCTCCAAGCCCTGAAACCAGGCCGTGAATTTTCCCCTCGCTCAAAGTTCGCTGTATACATAACAACCCGATTGGTCCGACAGGTGTGGAAATCAAGAATCCAACCACCAGGCCTTTGAAAAAGATACTGGCATCCATAAATACTTCCTATTAAGCATTAAACGTCATAAAGTTCTGCATATACCTTTGGCCTAACGATATAAACTCACCTGTTAGCAAAATGCAGGTCAGCCGTGGTATTATTTAATACATAGCACATCAGCCATTGAATAAAGTCCCGGCTTTTTTCCAACAAGCCACTGGGCTGCTCGTAACGCTCCTATCGCGAAAGTGTCTCTGCTATGTGCGGTATGGTTCAGAGTTACCGTTTCGCCGAGCGTGCTAAAGATTGCCGAGTGGATACCGATGATGTCCCCTGCACGGACGGCGTGTATGCCGATAGTTCCTTTTTCCCTTAACGCATCTTTTCCACTCCTGCCGTGGGTAAGGCAATTGGGAAATTTTTTGCCGGTCGCCTTGCAAATATTCTCAGCCAACGTCATAGCCGAGCCGCTGGGAGCGTCTTTTTTGAAGCGATGGTGCTGCTCAATTATCTCTGTATCATACTCGTCGCCGAGCATCAGAGCGAGCTTACCGACCAGCGAGAACAAAACGTTCATCCCCACACTCATATTAGTTCCATATATAACGGGGATTTTCGCCGAAGCGGTCTTTATCTTTTCACCCAGCTTCTCAGTCAGGCCGGTAGTGCCTAAAACCAATGCAGCGCCGCCTTTGAGACAGTAATCAATAGTTTTATCTGCCGCCGCAGGCTGCGAGAAGTCGATTACCACATCGGCACCGGCCGGGTAGGCACTACCCAGCTTAACATTCATCAGCCCTGCTGACGCCACAAGGCCGGCATCTTTGCCGATGTCGGCATGGTCCGGCCTCTCGACTGCCCCCACAATATCGAATTGGCCGGCCTCTACTGCCAGCGAAAGGATTCGCCTGCCCATTCGCCCCGCAGCACCAACAACTATCAGTTTATGTCTCATTTTGGCTTCCTTAAGTCCTTACTGCAAATAAGCTGATAAAAATATACCCGCCACAAACTATATTTACAAGCTTAAAGATTATTTGCTTGATTACTTCACCAGACCAATATAAAATAAACACAAAAAGTTGGCAAAAAGAAAAGATGGTTTTTTAGAAAGAATAGATAATGGAGGTGTAAAATGGTCAAAAGTTTTGTAACAATTCTGATTGTAGCTGTTGTGGGCGTGGGTCTGGCGTTTGTTGCCGGCTGCGAGAGCGATGCACAGACGGGCGCTCTTATCGGCGCAGGGGCCGGCGCCGGCATCGGCCAGGCAATAGGCCATAATACGGAATCAACGCTGATTGGTGCAGGAGTAGGCGGCGGCGCCGGCTATATGATAGGCAACGAATCAGACAAGAAAAAAACACAAGCCGAAATGGAAAGTCTCCAACGGCAAAATATGCAAATGCAACAGCAAAATATGCAAATGCAGCAACAAAATATGCAAATGCAACAGGAAATGAGCACTGTTACGGTCAATGTTGTAAACAGCAATGGTTCCATCACCCCTGTAACGCTGAGAAGACAGGGCGCTGTCTATATCGGCCCAAGAGGCGAAACATATCCAACCGTGCCAACACAAGAGCAGCTAAAGCAGGCGGGATATGGCTTTTAGAAACTGCGGTTAAATGGTAATTTGGTAACTGGTGATTGGCAATTATTTACCATTTAACCAGTTTCGTTATGTGGGGTTATAGGTAACGCCTGCGTAGCCGGGCTGTTTTTGAGGTCGATTAGGCCATTTCAATACACCAAACAAAAACTCGCTGGCCTGCCGCAGCATCCCAGCCGGCATAGATGGACACATCTCAAATGAACCGATTACATCGTTGTCGTATTTGCCTAAAGCATTCAACAGGTAGTTCCAATTCTCACGGGCTATACCGCCACGCAAGCCGGGCGGCTCATGGTCGTCCGCATGGCCGTAATTGTCAGTCAGATGCAAATGGGCCACCCTCTCACCCAGCTCATCCACATACTGCTTGAAGCCAAATTCTTGGTCAAGATTGGCATAGCCGGTATCAAGGCAATACCAAATGGACTCAAACCTTTCACCGACCTGCTTGAGCATCGACAACCGGCCGGTTTCGAGGCACAATTTCACTTTATTGAGCTTAGCCAGTTTGACTACCTCTTCAGCAAAAGCACAGTCGTCAGGTTTGAAGCCATTCGGAATACCCAAACTTTTCAAGTCGGTCACAATATCTGCCCCAAGCAGCCTGGCACATCCGATTTGCTCATCCCACGCATCTTTTGTGGGTTCATCGTTGCGAGAACGCATCGAGACCAGCATACCCTCAGTAGCAGCGGCAAGTCTGGGCCAGTTACGCCTCTCATAACGGCTGTCACTTTCACCTTTTATAGTAGGCCATAACTCCACCCCGAAGCCCATAGACCTTAAGAATTGACATTCCTGCTCTAAAGATAGGTGGTTCTCCCGCCCCCAAAATAGCATCGTTGAAACAACGTATCTAATCCGCATTATGCTATCTCCGTCTTACGGCCTATAAAATGTGCCCCTCTATATCTCCATATGCCGTGAGGCATCCCTTACGGGACAAAGCATATATATTATCGATTAAAAACAAACGGAGCTTCACGCTTTCCAAAAAATTGCAGTATTTTTCGGGAACCGGCAACCCTGATTTTAACCACCCGCCGTTAGGCGTCCTGTGGAGTAAGGCGTCCTCAAGCGGAGAAAAACCGTTTTCCGTATCCCGTCTTCGTCCAATAATAAATATAAACTTACGCCGGCAAAACGGCCAAAAGCAGTTAATTGCAAAAAATTTCTATTGCAAAATCTGCTAATATTGTTAAAATCCTTTGTTTTAGGTTTCAGGAGCACTTTAGTTATGAAAAAAGAGATACATCCAAAATACCAAAAAGTAGTGGTTCATTGCGGCTGCGGCAATACTTTCGAGACCTACAGCACAGCAGAAGAAATACACGCTGAAATCTGCTCGATGTGCCATCCATTCTATACGGGTAAGCAGAAATTCGTCGATACCGCAGGACGGATAGAGCGGTTCCAAAAGAAATACGGCACAGAATACTTCAAGAAAACCAAAAAGGACAAAGAATAGCTGACTTTCCGGTTATAATAGCATTTAGCGTTTCTTTTTCTATCCGTCATTTTTACCTTCGCAGGGCCGTTCTCCGTAAGGAGTCCATAGGACTATGGCTGAAGAAAAAAGCACTCTTTTAACAAAACTCGATGAAATCGAGCTTCGCTACAGCGAAATTGAAAAGCAAATCGCCGACCCTGCAATCGCAGCCGATTCAGCAAAGCTGGTAACACTTGCCAAAGAGCAAGGTAAGCTGAAAACAGTCGTTGCAAAATATCGTGAATACAAAAAAACAATAGCCGGCTTGGAAGACGCCAAACACATATTAAAGGATAGCGCCACAGACGAAGATTTCAGAAACCTGGCGAAAGAAGAAATCACTCAGCTCGAAACTAAAAAGAACACCCTCCTCGAGGAACTCCAAAATACCCTCCTAATGAGCGACCAGACGAGTATCGATTCGGTCATAATGGAAATACGTGCAGGCACAGGCGGCGAAGAGGCAGCTTTGTTCGCACGCGATTTGTTCAATATGTACACAAAATACGCTGAAGGGCGCAAATGGAAAATCGAACAGCTCAGTTTTAGCCCGGCGGAAATGGGCGGCTTTCGCGAAGTTATATTCAGCGTTAAAGGCCGCGGAGTATGGTCTGAATTAGGATATGAGGCCGGCGGACATCGCGTTCAACGCGTGCCGAAAACCGAAGCGCAGGGCAGAATTCACACCTCTGCCGCCACGGTAGCGGTATTGCCTGAGCCGGAAGAAGTTGATATTCAGATTGCCGACAGCGATGTTCTTGAACATGTCAGCAGGTCAAGCGGACCAGGCGGACAAAGCGTCAACAAAACCAGCAGCGCCATCAAACTTGAGCATATTCCAACAGGAATTACCGTCAGTATGCAGGATGAAAAAAGCCAGCACAAAAATCGCGCCAAAGCCTGGCGGGTCCTGAAAAGCAAAGTCTACGAACATTACCAGAGCAAAAAAAGAGCACAGCGCGACTCACAACGTAAAACTATGATTGGCTCAGGCGACAGGTCTGAAAAAATAAGGACCTACAACTTCCCGCAAAACCGCGTTACCGACCATAGAATCAACCTGTCGCTTTACAATCTCGACAAGATAATAGCCGGTGATATGACCGATTTAATTGCAGCATTGAAAAATTACGACAGAGAACAACGATTGAAAAACCTTTAATTATGATTGGGCGACTGGCGCCCCGAATAACCCACGAGCCACGAGTCACGAGAGACGAAATGATAGTCGTTGTTACCGGAATGGTTGGTGTTGACAAAAAAAGCTACCTTCAGCAAGTATGTCGATTCGCTGCCGGCAAAAACAAAAAAGTGCTTCTATGTAATGTCGGTGAAATGATGTATGCTGAAGCGCCGGATATCCCGAACGGCAAAATCCTTGATATACCGATGAAAAGGCTCAGTTCGCTTCGCCGCAGCGCCTTCAAAGACATCATCGCAAAAGCCGAAAAGGCCCCTAACCTGATTGTCAACACCCACGCAACTTTCCGCTGGCGGCACGGATTGTTCCCGGCGGTGGACTTCGACCAAATGCGTCAACTCGGCGCAGATATGTATATCTGCTTGCTTGACGGTGTCGTCGCCTTGCACGCACGGCTTATCAGCGAGCATTCCGTAGAACACTCCCTCAAAGACCTGATTGTCTGGCGGGAAGAAGAAATCATCGGCACAGAAATGCTCTGCAAAGGGGTTAATGAATCAGTTCCTTTTTATTGTCTTGCCCGCGGGGCTGAAGAGGAAACCATCGAAACATTTTATAAACTTGTTTTTGAGAGCCGGGACAAAAAAGCATATCTGAGTTTTCCAATGACCCACGTTGCTGATATGAAAAATGTTCAAGAAAAAATCAACGAGTTTCGGCAACTGATGAAAAAGCTTTTTATCTGCTTTGACCCCGCTGATTTGGAAGAATCGTATTTGCCGCTTTATGCACATAAGGCCGCCGAACAAGGGTCTTATTTTGTCGAAGCCACAGCTTTAGGGCGAAAAGTTCAGCTGGACTTGCACGAGGTCCAGCAAATCGAACGCGACATCAACAGTCAGATATACGCCCGCGATTTTTTGCTGATTGACCAGTCGGATATGATAATCAGCTTCATTCCAACATTGGCCGACGGTCGGGCAGCGGTATCCAGCGGAGTTGAAAGAGAGCTCCAGCACGCTCACGAAGCCGCCAAAGAAGTCTATGTCATCTGGACGGCAACACAGAGGCCCTCGGTATTCGTCACCCAGACAGCTACAAAAGTTTTTGACAGTGTGGATAAGACAGTGACATTTTTCAAAAATAAAGGATACATAAAAAAGTGACAAATATAGAAGAAAAGCAATTAGCCTACCGCATTGACCATACGCTGCTCAATGCAACAGCCACAAGTGAGCAAATCAAGCAACTGTGCCAGCAGGCGAAAAGCTATGGGTTTTGTGCGGTATTCGTCAATCCAAGATGGATAACTCTGGCAGCAGAAGAATTACACGGCTGCAAAGTTAAAATCGGCAGCGTGGTTGGTTTTCCGCTTGGCGCCGATTCTACAAAAATCAAGGTCGCACAGACCGAGGATTGTATCTTTGCCGGCGCTGATGAGATTGATATAGTCGCAGATTTGGCAGCGATAATCGAGGGCGACTCAACGTATCTTTCCCATCAGTTGCGAGCAGTCCTGAAGGTTTGTCGGTCGATGAGGCCGGCTGTTTGCCTGAAAGTAATAATCGAAGCATCCGTCCTCAACAGAGAACAAAAAATATTTGTCTGCAGAATCGCAAATGAAGTCGGCGTCGATTTCGTAAAGACAAGCACGGGGATGAACCCTGCCGGCGGAGCAACCATCGAGGACGTAAAACTAATGAAAGAATCAGCTCCAAACTGCAAAGTAAAAGCATCTGGTGGAATCAGAACTGCAAAGCAAGCCCTCGAAATGTTGGAGGCAGGAGCCGATAGAATAGGCACTTCTTCAGGGGTAGAGATTATAAACCAGTTCAGAGCGGGCCGACTACAATGACAACAGCGACAGTGGCCGAAAAAAATAAAAGCATCGTCTGCAAACTGCATTACAAGAAAATCCGCGCTTCCATAAATTTGCCGGCTGTAAGCGAAATGTTTGCACGCCTAAAATCCCCTTCAATTCTCGGCGGCAATCCTGCCAAAAAAGACGCAGACAGGTTTAGTTATTGGGCCGCCGAGCCGAAAGAGGTATTTGAATTCCGAGCCGGACAAAAAGACCCATTTGAAAAACTCCAATATGCCCTGGACAAATACAAACCTGAAAGAGACTGCCTGAACGGTCTGCCGAAAGGAATTTTTTGCGGCGGATGGATTGGGTATTTCAGCTATGAACTCGGCCGATACATCGAGCGGCTGCCGGAAACAACCTTAGACGACCTGCAAATGCCGCTAATACGTTTGTGCTTCTACGACCGAATTATCGCCTATGACCACATTGAAGATGACTTTTGGCTGATGGCTTTGCCACTGCCGAATGACATCGAAACGCCAAATGAAAAACTATCCGCTCTTGAGCGATTACTTAATGAATCACAGAATGTTGCTGTCAAGTGTCCCAAACCTGCTGACCTTGATAATATCGATTTCTCACAAATCCGATGCAACATAGACAGAGACTATTACTTCAAAGCAATTGAAAAAATAAAACGCTATATTTATGACGGTGATGTCTACCAAATCAATTTCTCGCAACGATTTGAATGCGATTATGACGCTCCGCCGATAGAGCTTTTCCACTGGCAAAACCATTTCAACCCAAGCCCTTATGCAGCTTATATTGATGCTGGTAATTTCCATATCGTCAGCGCTTCACCCGAGATGTTCATAACAATTGCCGATGGTGTCATCTCTACCAAGCCTATAAAAGGTACTCGTCCGCGAATTAACAATACTTCTGTGGATGCCGGAAATTTCAGCGAGCTTCTTAACAGTGCAAAAGAGCAGGCAGAACTTAATATGATAATTGACCTGGAACGAAACGACGTGGCCAGAATCTGCAAACACGGAACTCGAAAAGTTGTTCAGCCGCGAACAATCGAAAACTATCCGACAGTCTTTCACGCTGTGGCAACTGTGGCTGGACAGCTCAGAAAGGGAATTACATTCTGTGATATTTTGAAAGCGATGTTTCCGGGCGGCTCTATCACCGGCGCCCCAAAAATCCGCTCGATGGAAATCATTGACGAGACCGAGCCAACAGCCAGGGGCGTTTATACCGGCAGTATCGGCTTTTTAGGCATCGACGGAAGTGTCTGCTTGAATATCGCCATACGAACAATTATCATCAAGAACAATACGGCCTTCGCGCAGACCGGCGGCGGCATCGTCGCTGATTCAAACGCTGAGGCCGAATGGGCCGAAACTATTACAAAGGCAAGAGCTCTTCTGGCAGGAATAAGCTGCGTAAATCGTAAAGCACAGCTCGTTTGAGATATGAAATGGCTGAAAAGGTTTTTCTAAATGACAGATTGGTCGATGTCGATAAAGCCGGCATATCCGTTACCGACAGCGGATTTCTGTATGGGGCAGGTCTGTTTGAAACGATGCGAAGCTACAACGGCGTGGTCTTTTCTCTTAAAGACCATTTAGACCGGCTCTTTTTCAGTGCAGGCGCCTTGTCGATAAACAATACATACAACAGAGAATATATCACCGACGCAATCTACAAAGTCCTCAAGGCAAACAAATTAACCGATGCACGATTGCGGTTAACCCTGACCGGCGGGCCGATGTCCGAACCTGAGGAGAAACGCAAATCCACGCTGCTTATCGCCGCCGCAAAATTACAGCCTTACCCGCCCGAATATTATAAAAACGGTGCCCTCGTAGTGCTGTCCCCCTTCAGACAAAACACCGCTGAGCCAATCTACGGACACAAAACGACAAGCTATTTCTCGCGTATGCTTGCCCTTAAATCAGCACACCAAAAAAGGGCCGCCGAGGCATTATGGTTCACCGTAGACAACCGCCTGGCGGAGGGCTGCATAAGCAATGTGTTTTTGGTCAAGAATTCGACCCTTTACACTCCACCGATTGAAACGCCGGTCCTCGCGGGAGTAGCAAGAAAGACCGTTTTTCAAATCGCCTTAAAAAATTCCATTGAATTTATCGAAAAAAACCTTTACATATCCGATTTGCTGGATGCCGATGAAGTCTTCCTGACGAATGTTATTATGCAGATTATGCCGGTATGCCGGGTAGAGAAGCACACGGCTGGCAACGGAAAGCCAGGGCCGTTGACTAAAAAACTGCAAAAAAAGTTCGATGAATTCATCAAAACCGAATGCAGAAAAAGCAATGGTTCGACAAGCTCACCATAAAATGAAGATAAAAGATATTGCAGAGAAAATCGAAAAAATAGTCCCACTTAAACTGGCACAGGATTGGGACAATGTGGGATTGCTCATCGGTGACCCGCAGCGCAATGTGAAAAATATCCTGCTGACCATTGATATTACCAAAGAGGTCCTCGCAGAAGCAAGAAGGCTAAAAACTGATTTGATTATAAGTTATCATCCTGTTATCTGGGATGGGCTGCGGAAAATCAACGGAGACAATATTGTTTACGATTTGATTCAAGCCGACATCGCAGTTTTTTCTATACATACCGCTCTTGACGCCGTTCCAAGCGGCGTAAATGACATGCTTGCTGAGATTATCGGCATCGTCGATGGCAAACCAATCGGCGATTATGTGGAAAGCCCGCAGGGCAACAATTACAAGCTCGTTGTCTTTGTCCCCATCGAATCAGCCGCCAAAGTTTCAAATGCAGTTTTTGCCGCCGGCGCAGGTGCAATCGGAAACTACAGCAACTGCGGCTTCACCGCTGAAGGAACAGGCACTTTTTTGCCTTTGGCCGGCGCCAGACCTGCCATTGGCAAAAAATGGAAATTAGAAAAAGTCCCGGAGATAAGATTCGAGACGATTGTGCCCGCAGAAAAACTCGACGATTGTATAACTGCAATGAAAAAAGCACATCCTTATGAAGAGCCGGCTTTCGATGTATTTAAACTCTATAACGGTCAAAACAAGTTCGGCTTAGGCAAAATCGGCAAATTACAAAAGCCGACGCAGCTAAATAAAATCCTCGAAAAAATAAAAAAACACACCGGCGCAAAAGCGTTCGGAATCATCGGCAACCAAAAACGATTAATAAAAACCGCAGCAGTTTGTGCCGGCTCGTGCGGCACGCTCATAAACACCATCATTGCTGCAAAAGCGGATTTATATGTAACCGGCGAACTAAAACATCATCACGCACTTGCAGCCCAGGAGGCAGGCCTAACCTGTATCTGCTTAAGCCATAGTGTCTCTGAACGATTTATATTGAAAAAATTCGCCAAACAATTACAAAAGCAAATCGGGCAAATAACAATTAAGATAAGCAAAAAAGATGCAGACCCGTTTAAGTGGAAAATCCTATGACAGAAGAGCACGAACAACAGCCGGAAATTCAGGCGGATATTGAAAACCAAACTGACTTCTCGCAGCCAAACCCTGATGTGACTGTCGAATCAGTTACAGAAGCGGTTCTTTTCGCCAGCGATGAGCCGCTAAGGGAAGCCAGATTAGCTGATATTGTCGGGACAAGCGCTTCGCAAATCCGCCGGCACATCAAAACGCTGAACGACAAATACCAGGCCAACAACAACGCATTTAGAATAGAGCAAATTGCCGGCGGCTACCAAATGATGACTCTCAGTCCTTACAATCATTGGCTGCAAAAATTACTCCACGTGCGAGACGCCGGCAAACTAAGTCCCGCAGCTCTGGAGACCCTCGCAATAATCGCATACAAGCAGCCGATTATCCGCGCCGACATCGAAGCCATCAGGGGTGTCGCTGTCGGCGAGATAATCAGGACCCTTATGTCCAAAGGACTGGCTAAGATTATAGGCCGGGCCGAAGTCGTAGGCAGACCCCTGCTATATGGAACAACAAAAAAGTTCCTTGAAGTCTTCGGCCTCAATTCCCTAAAAGACCTGCCCAAAATCGAAGAGCTCAAAAAACCACCCTCTTAGGAATTTACATTGCCTAATGCTACTCATTAACCGTCTTTTGTCTTTACAAAAGCATCCGGCCTTGTTAAAATCTGGTAGTTTAACCTTGTCGAGCATTATGCGTTGAACGCAATGCGATATACGCAATACGAAAAATGGCTGGCAAAATAATAATCAATACCGAACGCTGCAAAGGATGTGGCTTATGTGTTACAGTATGCCCGAAGGGCGGCATCGTCATCTCAAAACAATCCAATAAAACCGGTTATTTCCCCGCAGAGACAAAAAACACCAATTGTACCGCCTGTGCAAACTGTGCCATAATTTGCCCCGATGAAGCAATCGAGGTATATTGCGACGACATTACCATTGATAAACCACGCAAAAAAAACGCCCCAAGTCTAATCAAGGGGAAAAAATGAGCGAACGAATTTTAATGTGTGGCAATGAGGCCCTTGCGGAATCAGCTATCATCGCCGGCTGTGATGCTTATTTCGGCTATCCCATTACGCCGCAAAACGAAATCCCCGAATATATGTCAAAACGGATGCCCGAAGAAGGCAGGGTCTTCCTCCAGAGTGAAAGCGAGCTGGCATCCATTAATATGGTGTTCGGGGCCTCGGCTACCGGCAAAAGGGCAATGACAAGCTCGTCCAGTCCCGGCATCAGCTTAATGCAGGAAGGCATTAGCTATCTCGCCGCCGCCGAGCTGCCGTCCGTCATTGTCAACGTAATGCGCGGCGGACCCGGCTTAGGCAACATCGCACCATCACAAGGCGATTACTTCCAGGCAACTCGTGGAGGCGGACACGGCGATTACAGAACCATCGTCCTGGGACCATCCAGCGTGCAGGAGCTTGTCGATTGTATGCCGCTGGCATTTGACCTCGCCGACCAGTACCAAACGCCCGTTCTCGTTCTCGCCGACGGCATCCTTGGTCAGATGATGGAGCCGGTGGTCTTCAACAAAAAACCCCGCCGAAAGCTGCCGCCAAAAAACTGGGCACTAACCGGTGCAGACAATAGAAAGCAAAACATCGTCCGCTCCCTGTGGTTAAAAGAAGGAATGGTCGAACAGCATAACTACGACTTGCAGGCCAAATACAAAAAGATAGAAAAGAACGAAGTCCTCTGCGAACAATACAAAGTTGACGACGCCGACATAGTTGTTGTCGCTTACGGTATTGCCGCCAGAATAGTAAAAGGCGCCGTCAACAAAGCAAGAGAGGAAGGAATCAAGGTCGGCTGGATACGTCCAATTACCTTGTGGCCGTTCCCGACAGAGCAAATCAGCAAGGCCGCCGAGGATTTTAAGATTTTCCTTACGGTCGAGTTGAGCTGCGGCCAGATGGTTGAAGATGTAAAACTTGCTATAGCCGGAAAAGCTCCGGTATTATTCTTCGGACGACCCGGCGGCGGCGTGCCGACAGCTGACGAAATCCTGGAAAAAATAAGACAGTTGTCTATACCTGCAAAAAAGTAACAAGTATGAAAACAGTATTTAAGCGAACACCCACTCTTAAAGACTGTCCGACGCATTATTGCCCCGGCTGCGGGCACGGAATTGCTCATCGACTGATAGCCGAGACAATCGACGAGCTGGGCATACGCGGACGAACCATAGGCATAGCGCCGGTAGGATGCGCGGTATTGGCGTATGATTATCTCGACGTGGATATGGTCGAGGTAGCACACGGCAGAGCACCCGCCGTGGCAACGGGGATGAAGCGGTGTAATCCCGATAAGATAATCTTCTCATACCAGGGCGACGGCGACCTCGCTTCAATCGGAACAGGCGAAATCATCCACGTTGCGCACCGGGGTGAGCAGATAACCGTGATTTTCATTAACAATGCCGTCTTCGGAATGACCGGCGGACAAATGGCGCCGACAACCCTGCTCGGACAGGTGACAAGCACGACGCCGCTGGGCCGGGACGCTGAGAAACAGGGCTACCCACTGCAGGTATCCGAGCTGCTGGCGCTGCTGCCCGGAGCAATCTACATCGAGCGATGTTCGCTGCACAAGCCGGCCCTGATTCGCAATGCTAAAAAAGCTATCAAACACGCCTTCGAACTGCAGGTGAACGACGCTAAAGGACTTTCGCTGGTCGAGTTGCTCTCACCCTGTCCGACCGCCTGGCGAATGACACCGACAAAGGCAATCGAGTGGATGGAAAACGAAATGATAAAGGTCTTCCCGTTGGGACGTTTGAAAGGATGAAAGCGGCACAGAATAGTTTCTGCGAAGAGGTAATTATCGCCGGCTTCGGCGGACAGGGAATTGTATTGGCCGGCAGAGTTCTGGCTCAAACTGCAATGAACGCCGGTAAAGAAGTAACCTTTATGCCCTCTTATGGCGCAGAGATGCGAGGCGGAACAGCCAACAGTATGGTCGTAATCGCAGATGCGCCTATTGCCTCACCGCTGGTCAGCAGGCCCGATTCAGTGATTGTAATGAACAAGGTCTCGCTGAACAAGTTCGCCCCATGCGTTAAAAACAACGGTCTTTTGGTGATGAACAGCTCCCTGATTGACTGCGAACCGGATGTGGACGAGTCAATCAACATATTAGCAATTCCAGCAGATGATATAGCCGTCGAATTGGGCAGCCAAAAAAGTGCGAATATGGTGGCCCTCGGTGCGTATCTTCAAAAGCGTGGATTATTTAGCGCCGACGCCGCCGCAAAATCTCTGCCCGACGTTCTGGATAAGCGTTATCACGAAACACTGCCGCTCAACGCCGAGGCGCTGCGCAGAGGCTCTGAATTCGCAAAAACACAATCTGCAAGCAAAACTTAAACCTCAGAATAGGAAAATAACTATGGCCAAGCAATCAAACGATAAAAAATCTAAGGCAATCTGCAACTTTTGCGGCCGCTCGGGCAGCCGGACCGATACCTTCATAGAGGGTCCCAACAACGTCTTTATTTGTCCCGAATGTGTCGATTTATGCCACAACATCATCCAGCAAAACCGCAAACGAATCAGCGGCCCGGCACTTAGTCTCAAAGAAATGCCAAAGCCGAAAGAAATAAAGCAATATCTCGACCAGTATGTAATCGGTCAGGAGCACGCCAAAAAATACCTTTCCGTCGCAGTGCACAACCATTATAAACGCCTGCTGCATACCGACACCAACGATAGCGATATTGAAATTGACAAATCTAACGTTCTTTTAATCGGCCCGACCGGCGCCGGTAAGACGCTCCTTGCCCGCACCCTTGCCCGCTTCCTGGAAGTGCCGTTCGCAATATGCGATGCCACCACCGTTACAGAGGCAGGATATGTCGGCGAAGACGTCGAAAATTTCCTGCTCCGACTGCTCCAGTCAGCTGACTACGATATAGAAGCAGCCGAGCGCGGCATTGTCTATGTCGATGAAATCGACAAAATCGGCAAAACCTGGCAAAATATATCCATCACGCGCGACGTATCAGGCGAGGGCGTCCAGCAGGCGCTGCTCAAAATGCTCGAAGGCACCATTGCAAACATCCCGCCGCAGGGCGGCAGAAAACACCCCGAACAAAGTTACATCCAGATGGACACCACCCATATCCTGTTTATCTGCGGCGGAACCTTTGTCGGCCTTGATAACATCATCAAAAAACGCCTCGGCAAAAAGATGATTGGCTTCGGCTCGGAGTTGTCGCAGCAGCCGGATGAAAAAGCCGAGTTGACCCGCATCCTCGAACAGGTCGTTCCTGAAGACATTATCGAATTCGGAATGATACCCGAATTTGTCGGCCGAGTGCCGGTTATTACGGTCCTTTCGCCGCTCGATGAACACGCACTTATGGACATCCTCACAAAACCCAAAAACGCCCTCATCAGGCAGTATCAGAAATTCTTCGAAATGGAAGATGCCGAGCTCGAATTTACCGATGATGCCCTGCACGCATTGGCACAAAAAGCCCTCAAGCACGATACCGGCGCCAGGGCCCTTCGCTCGATTACCGAGGAGCTGATGGTCGATTTGATGTATCAGTTGCCGGAAGAACTGAAGCCCGCGAAATATGTAATCACCCGCGATATCGTCGAAGGCAAGGCAGACCTGTTCACCGCAAAACAAAAAGCAAAAAAAGAATCAGCTTAAAATACAATTTCGGAGGTTAAATATGTGCAGACTAAAAAGCTTACTCATAACGGTATTCATTTTTCTCGCTTTCGCTCCCGGCATAGCCCTTGCCGGTGAAGTAAAAGCCTTTGTGCCGGAAAAACCTTGGCAAATAACTATAAATCTCAACGACTTCGAACCTTGGGATTTGCTCGGCGCTAAGACTATTTTTGGGGGTAGCACCAAAAATGGCATCACCATAACTATTATCGTTGAAAAAACAAAACCAGGAACAAAACCAGATGAAATAAGAAAAGTATATGGCTATCAAACAGCACTAAACTTCGGTAAAAAAGAAACCATAGAAGAAATCGATGTTAACGACATCGCCATAATTGCATACAAGTGGGCTGAGCCAAATATTCCTAATTTAAACGAACAGGAATTGGACTGGGCAAAGAACACCGTGAAAAACAGATGGGGCTATCATGGATATGTGGTAAAGGACGACATCGCTTTCGACATACATCTGTCAGCAGATATGACCAAGCACGCAAAAAAGGAAATGCTCGATATAATAAAATCATTCCAGATAAAACCTTCTACAGAATCAGAAGAATGTAAAAAACTTTATGAAAGCTTGGATGAAAACATAAGCAGCGAAGAAAAAGAAAAGCTCCTGCGTGACTTTATCAAAAAATACCCAACCAATCCCGAAGCCCAGTTTTTCATGGGCGAATATTATTTGAAGACCAAGGAATTAAAGCAGGCCAAAAGTGCCTACTTACAGGCACTTGCCAACCATAAAACACAACCATTCATCCATCCTACTATCCTGTTTAGCTGTTATGATGGGGCAGGCATGTCCTGTGGTATGTTGGGCGAATACGAACTGTCTAAAAAGTATCTCGAATGCGGCTATAAACTTGCAAAGAATATCGACGAACCTCAGGTAATCTTCCTCTCGGCCTATAATTTGGCCTGCCTATATGCGGAAACAAACGATGTACAAAACAGCATCAAATATCTGACAGAAGCAGTTGAACTAAACCCCGAATCAAAAGAAGAGGCCAAACAAGACTCTTCGTTCACCAACATCAAAGAAGACCAACGGTTCAAAAACCTTATTTACAAATAAACTTATGCCGTGCTCTCTCGCTTGTCCTTTACGACCGCTAATTGGATGTACGTGGCACTCCTTGCAGCAATACCAGCGTGTGCACATTGAGCCTCGGCAAAACAAACATCCTTGTCAATACGCAAAGCAATAACCTTGCCAAACCATTCTTTGATTCACCAATAAAGCCAAAAAACACTTACTTATTTCTCAGATCCGCTGCCGTACCGATAGATTCCGTAATCAATCGAAAAACAGCTCCCTCACTCCACTATTTCCACCCGTGAATACCCCGGCACCAACAAATTATAGACCAGTATCGCATTACCGTTATGCAGACGAATGCATCCTTGTGAACCTGCGATACCGATTTCGTTAGGGTCCTTCGTGCCGTGAATGGCAAAACCTGTCCTGCCTACGGCATCTCCTTTGAGGCCTTCCAGCCCTATCCACCTCGACCCTAAAGGATAATCAGGGTCCTCAGCCTCGTATGTTTTACCGGTAATCGGGTCCGTCCACTTGGGAGCTATCATCTTGCCGCCCTCCTTAACACCCCAAAGCCCTGTTGGCGTTTCCATACCCGGCTTACCGAGACCGACAGGAAAACTGCGAACGAATGTGTTCTGAAGATACAAATCCATCGTGAAAGTCGAACGATATACCCTCGCATGGAACGGGCCGTTAATCACCTTTATCGTTTCTCCTGCCTGCAAGGCCTCAGGACGGTCCATTTTGTTAATCTCCATAAGAATCTCGTATGGAACCTTAAATTGCTTGCTGATTGTTGAAAGCAGTTCGCCCGGCTTGACCTTATAAGAGCCGCACAGCTTATCCTGAGGGAAAATCGTCCTGCTAAAAAGCCACTTGTCTGCAAGCTCAGAGAGCCGTTCTTTAACAAACGCCCGCTGCTGCTTACTCATAGGCAGCGGCAACGTCTCGTTTAACCTGTCACGTGCATCTATAATCCTCGCCGGCTTCGCCTCGATGTATGACATTGCTTCGGTAATAAGCTCCGCCGCCCAGGGATTATCCTCCGCTGTTGTCTGCGCAAATCCAAGCAAATTCGGTTCTGCCTCTGCCTCATGCCCCGCCACAGGTTTTACCGCTGGTAAGATTGTTTTGCTCTCCACCGGCCCACCTGTATCGATTGAAGTCTCAACTGCCTTCTCTTGGCCGAAAGGATGACCTCTGTAAATAAAAGCAATCACCACTGCAATAATCAGCAACGCCGAAATGATATATATCCATCTTCTGGTCTGTTCCGCTCTACTTTGCCAGCGAGCCATCTTTTTGTTCTCCTATTTAATCGTTAAAATATATTATCTCTTCATCAGTAACTAAAAAATCTACCGGAACATCCGTCGAATCTACAGGTATCGAGTCAACCACCTGCTCTGCGAAAGCAAAGCCGCATTTGGACGCCCTGAATTTCTCGTCGGTGAAAAATCTGTCATAATAAGAGCCGCCCCGACCAAGCCGATTGCCTTTCCTGTCAAATCCCAGCGCAGGGGTAACCACCAAACTAATCTCTTCGAACGGCACCGGCACGCCCGTAACAGGACTGCGCAGTCCGGAAGCTGATGTCGAAAAACCGGTCTCCAGCGAATTTATCTCCACCGCTATCATTCGCCTTTGTTGCCAGGAAATCTTCGGCACCGCAACCGCCTTGCCTAATTGCCAGGCATGAAGTATCGCCTCGGAAGTGTCCACCTCATGCGGCAGCGATAAATACATCATAATCGATGACGCACTTTGAAATTGTGGCGTCGAAATCAAATTCCGACAAGCTCTGTGGCTTTTTTCGCTTCTCTGTTCCGCTGGTATAGCAAGCAGACACTTCTGCAACCTACTTCGCAACTGCTCTTTGTCCATTCAGCTACCCTTATTTCCCGTACTCTTTTGGACAGGACTGCTATTTTGTATCAAGGTTTCCAGCTTTTGTAAATAACGCTTAATATTTTTTTCACACCCGACCTCTTTTGGGTTGTAATATTTCTTCTTCAAAGCCGCCGGAAGATACTCCTGCGGCACGAAGCCGTCCTTAAAATTGTGCGGATACTTGTAATCACTCCCGAAACCTAACTTCTTTGCACTCCGGTAATGGCTGTCCTTCAAATGCTTTGGCACCGCTATCGTTTTCTGGGACTTTACGTCGCTGACCGCGCTCCAGATGGCCGAAGCCGCCGCATTCGATTTTGGCGCACACGCAACATATATAGCCGCCTGTGCCAACGCTAATTGTGCCTCAGGCAAGCCCACAAATTCGGATATCTGAACGGCTGCCGCCGCCAGAACCGTCGCCATCGGGTCGGCATTCCCGACATCTTCAGCCGCACAAACCGCAATCCGACGCGCAATAAAACGCGTATCCTCTCCCCCTGCTATCATCCGGGCAAGCCAATAAATAGTGGCATCAGGGTCGCTGCCCCGCATACTCTTCTGAAAAGCGCTCGCCAAATCGTAGTGGGTATCACCTGTGCCGTCATAATCAATTGCCTTTTGTTGTATCGACTCTTTCGCAACTTCCAGATTAAATTTTATTCTTCCACCTTGCTGACGGGCCGCCTGAGATAACACCCCCACCTCCAGCGCCGTCAATGCCCTTCGTGCATCGCCGTCGCTCATCACCGCCAGAAATTTCAGTGCCTTTTCTTCTGCCTCGACATCAAATCTACCAAGCCCTCGCTCGGCATCGACAATCGCGGTTTTCAGCAATTGTAGAATATCTTCTTCACTGAGCGGCTCAAAAGTAAATATAGTGCTGCGGGAAATCAACGGCGAATTGACCGAAAAAAATGGGTTCTCAGTCGTAGCGCCTATCAAGATTAAAACCCCCGCCTCCACGTCATCGAGCAGAACGTCCTGCTGAGCCCGGCTGAAGCGGTGGATTTCATCGATGAAAAGCACGGTTCTCGTTGCGCTGGCGGCGAGCCTGTCGCGGGCGGCGGCGATTACCTCACGGATGTCCTGAACGCTCGCAGCCGGCGCACTTAGATAATGGAACTTCGCCTTGGTATAATTGGCTATCACCATCGCCAGAGATGTCTTGCCCGTTCCAGGCGGGCCGTAAAATATCAGACTGCTCAGCACATCGGCATCGAGCATCCTCTTCAGCAGTTTGTCAGGACCAAGAAAATGCCTCTGGCCGAGGAACTCATCGAGGCTTCTCGGCCTCATCCGAACCGCTAATGGTGCCGCCGATGCTATATTGCCCTCTTCAGACCGGCTAAACAGCGTTTTACCACCCTTGTCTTTAACCATTGGACATATTATATGCAGGATACGCTAAACTGTCGAAATTTTTTTACAAGCCCTCTCCGCTGGCTCTCAACCGGTCTCAAACCCCTCGCCGCCCAATAAATCTGGCCGTCTCAATCAAGGATTCCTTAGCATTGCTCTCTCGCAAGCCGGCCAAAGCCGCAATCGCTTTCGCAACAAACTCTTGCGCCTTGCTATATGCATATTCCAAACTGCCGGACGACCTCAACATCTCTACCATACTTGCCTTATTACACAGCGAACCTATCACTGCGAGTCTCTCCTTCTCATCCATCACGCCTAATAAATGTATCACAGCTAAAGTCAGCTTGTTCTTATCGACATCGCTGCCGAGCGTTTTGCCCGTTTTGGCTTCATCGCCGATTATGTCGAGCAAATCATCGGCAATCTGGAACGCAATACCAAAATTCAAACCGAAATCAGACAGCAGCCGAACCTCAGCTTCGCCTGCCCCGCCTAAAAGGCCGCCAAGATAACAACAACTGCTAAAAAGTGCTGCGCTTTTTTCAGTGATTATGTCGAGATATTCTGCTTCAGTTAACTGCCAGTTTTCTCTTTGTGCTATCTGCCTTAATTCGCCTTCGCAGGTGCGAGCGGCGGCGGAGGCAATTACCTTCACAACCTCCGACTCCAAATCGGCGCACATCTTGAAAACCTTGCTTAATAAAAAATCGCCTAACAAAACCGCGGTCTCGTTACCCCATAAACTGTTCACCGTAGCCTGCCCCCGACGCCTCTGCCCTTCGTCTATAACATCATCGTGCAGCAGCGTAGCGTTGTGAATCATCTCCATAATCGCTGCAACACGTATGTGCTTATCTGTGATTTTACCGACAGCCCCCCCGGCAAGCAAAACCAGGCCGGGACGAATCATCTTGCCCCTACAGCCATCCAGGTGCTCGACTAATCGCCTGACACCGATTTTGCTCGTGCTACGTAGCGTAGCACTACTATGCAGAGTAGCATCGGGGCAGCACAACAATTGCTCATTTATCAGCTCTTTTACCTGCCCCAACTCGTCATTGATAAGTCTAAAAGCAGGAACACTACTATGTATGTCGGTATGTGCTGGTAACTGCATATTATATATGCTGTGAGCTTCGCTCCTCGTATCTCCTCTGAGACACGACAGAAACATTAACTATTTGCTCTTTCCGTGGGTGTATTTGAAGAACTTCTTTCTCAATAGGCGCGTATAAGGCCCAGGCCTGCCGTCACCGATAATCCTGCCGTCAATCTCTACAACGCCAATGACCTCGGCAGCCGTCCCGGTAAGGAAAAACTCATCGCAAACGTATAAATCAAATCTCGTCAGGTTTTTTTCAACCACCTCAAGCTTTGCTTCCCCAGCCAATCTGATAACGACACCGCGAGTTACCCCCTCCAGCGCCCCTGCCTCAACCGGCGGCGTATAAATCACTCCGTCTTTTACAATAAAAACGTTGTCGCCCGTCGCCTCGGCAACATATCCTTCGTGGTTATACATAATCGCTTCGGCTGCATTCACATCCAGCGCCTCAATCTTAGCCAGAATATTATTGAGATAATTCAGGCTTTTGACCTGCGGCGGAATTGCCAACGGATGATTCCGAACTGTCGTTGCGCTAATTACCTTCATCCCTTTTTCATAAAGCTCTTCCGGATAAAGCTGTATATTATCAGCTATGATAAATAATCTGGCACTCTCGCAAACAAAAGGATTCAGCCCTAAATTGCCCGTCCCCCGCGTCACAACAAGTCGGATATAACCATCGATAACATTGTTAGCTTCAACAGTCTTTTCAACCGCCCTGATAAGCTCGCCCCTCCTCATCGGAATATCGAGGCGAATTGCCTTCGCCGATGCATAAAGACGCTTGATGTGCGCCTCCAGCTCGAATACCCTGCTGCTGTAGATACGGATACCTTCAAACACCCCATCGCCATAAAGAAGACCATGGTCAAAAACCGTTATTTTAGCATCCGCCTCATCTACAAGCTTGTTATCAAGCCAAATTTTCAACGCCATAACTTATCCTTTGACTTTCTCTTCTTGCCTTTTTACTTTTTCCTTCTGTCCTCTGTATTCCGTCCTCTGCCTTACTTCACCCTGCCGTCCGCCAATGTTATTATCCGCCCGGCCTTTTGGGCTATCCTTTCGTCGTGGGTTACCATCACAATCGTCTGGCCGGCCCTGTTCAATTTTTCAAAGACCTTTAGGATACCATTTCCTGTTGCAGAGTCAAGATTTCCTGTCGGCTCATCGGCCAAAAGTATTCGCGGCTCATTCATCAATGCCCTGCCGATAGCCGCCCTTTGCCTTTCTCCTCCCGACAATTGATACGGCTTATGATTGGCCCTTTCGCTCAAACCAAGCTCGCCGAGCAATTCTCCGGCTCGGCCCCTTGCCCATCTCCGGCTGCCAAGCCAGCCAAATACGCCCTTCGAGGCCATTGCAGGGAGGAAAACATTTTCCAATACGCTTAATTCGTCCAATAAATGATAAAACTGAAAAACAAATCCCACCATTTTATTGCGAAATTTATTCAATTCGCGCTCTCCCATCCGGCTTAAATCACGCCCTTCAAAGCTCACAATGCCCTTATCAGGCCTGTCTAATGCGCCTAATATATGCAATAGTGTGCTTTTACCGCTGCCTGAGGCTCCGACTATTGCTACAAACTCGCCTTTTTTTACGGCCAAATCCACCCCCCCGAGCACGCTAACCCGTGCCTCGCCCATCCGATAAGACTTATAAAGCCCTTCTGCCTTTAATATAACATCGTCTTTACTCATAATTGGCTTACCTGCAATGTCTCTACCGCCTCTAATTTTGCCGCCCGCCGGCTCGGCAGAAACGCACCAGCCAAACAGGCAGCTATCGCCAGGACTATTATCACCGCCAAAACCCTCGAATCAATAGTGTTGGGGATATCACCGATAGCATACATCGTCCTGTCCCACAACTGAAACCCAAAATGCTTAAACAGCAAGTCTTCTATCCTGTTAATCTTGAGCAAAAATAACCAGCCGCAAAATGCCCCGACAGCGCTGCCCGAAAGACCCATTAAAAAAGCAAAATACGAAAATAATTCGATAATATCCATGTTTGAAACACCTATACTTTTTAATATGCCGACGTCCTTGCTCTTATGGCTGACAATCATATAAAAAACAACAAAGACAATAAATACAGTTGTAACTCCTACAAGAGCAAACATAATCGTCAGCATTGTCTGTTCTTTCTCCATCGCCGCAATAAACGCCCTCCTGTATTCCTTCCAGCTTTGCACCGTAACCGTATCCAGCAATTCCGCTTGTTTTTCGCTTTTTTTCTCTTCCACAAATCTCTTCCACAGTGCGGCTACTTTATCACATCCATCCTCAAGTTTCACACCCGGCTTGAACTTTATATGTATTTCACTGATTCTTTTGACAGGCCCTGCCATACCACAAAGCAGTTGCGTCTCTTCGAGCGGCAGGTAAATAAATTCACTATCAACCCCCGCCAACCTGCTGTGCGAAGTGTCGCTGTAGTAGAAAGTTTTTGTATTTACCAAGTCCGTCCCGGCTTTCGCCAAAGCGCCTTTTGAGGTCAAGGGAAAGCAGCTCACCATAAGAGCCGCCTCAACAGGACTGACTTCATAACTATATCTGCCCTTCTCATCACGGACCAGCCATTTGTCAATCCCTACCACGCAGCCGGCAAGATTCGGGTCGTAGGCCGGCTCGAATGCTTTCGACACATCGTTCTTGCGATGGTATAGCGTCTCGCCAAAACCAGTAACCCTGCTGTGTTTAACAGGGTCGATACCCATAATCTCTGCGCCGCTGCTCCCCTCCAAATCACGATTCTTTACCAGGGCATAGCTTTTTACCACTGCCGATACACCCTCGATAAAGTCAGACCCCTCAATTCTCTTTATAAAATCCTCATAGTATGGAAAACCAACCAGCGATTCGGTCCCAACAACGCAATCACCTACCCACTTATGGTTACTGGCCTTAAAATCACGCACCAGGCCTGTAATCACAGTCATCACCACAACTACTATAAACACGCAAAGCGCCACCGCCAAAAACGCTAAATAACTGATGTGTCTCTTGAACAGGTATCGAAATGACAAAATAATCTTATACATTCTCAAAATTATTTATTCATATCTCAAAACATTGACCGGCCTGGTCCTCGCTGCAATAATCGCCGGTATCAGCGACCCCACAGCCGCCGCTATAACCGCCGACAACGTTATAAACAAAGCAGAGTTCCAATCAACCTCGCTCGGTATCTTGCTGAACATATACACGCTGCTTTTCCAGAGCTTCAAACCAAAGATTATCCTTATCCACTCTTCAATAGTATTTATATTTTTTGTTACAATATCACCCAGCACCATACCCGCCCCGGAACCAATCAGCCCGACACAAATGCCGAACCCGACAAAAATCAACGCCACCGAACCGTTCGTTGCCCCGCAGCTTTTTATTATTGCGATATCTTTCTGTCTGGTCTCGACTATCATATAGAATATGCAGAAAATCAGAAGAACGGCGCTCAAGCTTACTACGCCGAATATCAACAGCAATACCCCCATTTGCTTTCGAAACTCCGCCACATACCTGCTTTGCATCTGTTTAGCTGTAACAATTGCCGTCCTTCTTATAAGATACGGCTCCCAGCCAAGCTGCTCACTGGCAAAATCCTCCCACACCCCGCGAATCTGCGCAAGCGCAGCATCGGTCTCGGTTCCTGCTCTCAGCTTAATTTGAATCTGGCCGGCAACACCCTCGCTCTCATCCGGGTACAAAACTTTTTGAAGTTCTTCTATAGGCAGATACACCAGTTTCTTGTCAAAATAATAAACACCCGTGAAAACAACGTCTGCAATTGTAAATCTTACCGTCCTTCTCTTAAAGTCAGAGGTCAGGTTTTTCTGTCCTCTGTCTTCTGACACCGCACCAGTTGTAAGAACGGCCTGCTGACCAATCACCTTTTTAACAGTGTCAAAATCATACTCATCCGTCTCTTCATTCGGCTCCGCTACCACCCCGATTCCCACAAATCCGCTCACCTGTTGCTCATCCTTTAAAACCGGATGTTCATTCCCGGATATTCGTTCAAGTTTCGAAAACCTCGTATCGAGATTCGAGACCCCCCAAATCTCCACCCCGCGAACATCACCTTTGCCCAAATGCAACAGCCCCTCAGCAGACAGCGTTGCCCTCGCCGACTCTACCACGCCCCTCTGCTCTAAACGCCGGATAAGCTCTTCGTATTTTGAAAACCTAACCGGCGGCTCCAGAACCACATCCCCTATTGCTTCAACCGCGCTTTGCTCGAACGCATTGATAAAACCGCCGAACAAACTGGCTACGACTATCAGCAGCGCAGCCGACAGAGCAACTGCCGCTATACTCAAAAACACAATCTTTTTCTTACGCAGATACCGCAGCCACAAAAACAATTTCAGCATATCCAGCCCAATCGTTTTACTCGGAGACAGGTCTCAAAAGGGGAAACAGCACCACGTCGCGAATAGTCGCAGCGCCGGTTAGAACCATCACTAATCTGTCAATTCCGATACCCAGCCCCCCTGCCGGCGGCATACCATACTTCAGTGCCGTTATAAAATCGGCGTCCATCTTCGCCATCGTTTCTTCCTGACCGCGAAGCTGGATTTTGAAGTTCTCCTCCTGAACAGCAGGGTCGTTCAGCTCCGTATAAGCGTTAGCCAGCTCCATCCCTCCTATATAAAGCTCAAATCGTTCCGCATACTTCGGATTATCCTTTTTACGCCTCGTTAACGGACACAGGGCCGACGGATAATCCATTACAAACGTCGGCGAAACCAGATTCTCCTCGACTGTCGCCTCAAACACCTTGCTGATAACCACCGCATCGTCCATACTCGCTTCATCCAAACCGAGCTTCTTCGCCTTTGCCCTGACAGAATTGATATCGTCGATTTCGCAGCCGCTGTATTCCTTCAGCAGTTCGGCATACTTGGCCCGCCGCCATGGCCTTGAATAATTAACTGTCTCTTCACCAAATTGAACCCGCTCGCCGCCACAGTACTTTTCCACCAGCAGGCAGATAAGCTCCTCCGTCAAATCCATCATAACATTGTAATCAGCGTAGGCCTGATACAGCTCCAGCATTGTAAATTCCGGATTGTGTACCCTGCTCAACCCCTCGTTGCGGAAATTCCGGTTTATCTCGAAGACCTTTTCCATTCCGCCTACCAGTAGTCTTTTGAGAAACAGCTCCGGCGCAATCCGCAGGAACAGTTCCATATCTAACTTGTTATGATGCGTTACAAACGGCTTCGCCGCCGCCCCGCCAGCTTCCTGCTGCATCATCGGCGTCTCGACTTCCAAAAAACCGCGGGAACTGAGAAACTCACGAATCGCAGCAATTATCGAGCTGCGCCTCTTGAATCGCTCCATCACCTCAGGATTGGCCCACAAATCCACATATCTCTGCCGGTAACGCAGGTCAATATCCGACAGACCATGAAATTTCTCCGGCGGCGGCAAAAGCGATTTGCTCAATAACGTTACGCTGTCGGCCCATATAGTAATCTCGCCCGTTTTGGTCTTTCCTAATTGACCCTCAGCGCCGATTATATCGCCAAGCTCAAACAATTTGACGAGTGACCACTTCTCACCCAGCAGTTTTTTGCTCAAGCCAATCTGGATGGTCCCGCTCCAGTCACGCAGTGTCATAAAAATCAGACTGCCGATGTCCCTCAGCAGCACAATCCTGCCGGCACTCACGGCCCGTTGGCTCTCATCGTCCTCTTTAAACCTCCCTTTAATATCGCTCGCTTGCTCCGCCCCTTCATATCTGCCGCCATAAGGGTCTATTCCCAATTCCCTGATGCGAGACAGCTTCTCCTGCCTCTGCCGTTCAAATTGGCTCACTTCCTGCTTTGCCAAATACTCATACCTCGCAAACTTTTAGATTTCAGAACCGGTCTGAATCAATTTGCTCCTGACGACCAAAACGCCAACCTCAAGCTGAGGGTCGGCAGATAAGCTTTCTTCGGCTGTATGCTTTTTCAGCGGCGCTGCCTCCTTGTCATGGCCGGCTTTCACTAACACGTCATTATCCCTTTGCACATCAAACATCTTTTTCATTTCATCGCTTCTCAATTTCACTTCTATATCGGGTCCGACACCCCAATCCTCTTTCCCCTCTTTCTTCGCTGCATCCCGGCTTTTGACCCTTTGACCCGAGGGTAAATAATAATACGCCATTGTATATTTTAACTGCGCACCTCCTTTGGGATACGAGATTATCCCCTGCACGCTGCCTTTGCCGTGCGTTCTTTCGCCGACCAAAATCGCCCGGTTATGAAGAGGGTCCGCCAACGCTCCCGCCACAATCTCTGAAGCGCTCGCAGAGAAACTATTTATCAGTATAACCATCGGATAATTTGGATGAGTTCCTTCCTTGTGTGCCCATGCGTATGTCGATGACACCCACGACCGCGGCCGCGTTACCACTATCGGGCCTTCTTCAAGAAACTCATCTGCCACCTCGACCGCTGCGATTAAAAGGCCGCCGCTGTTGAATCGCAAATCCAAAATCAAACCTTTCAAACCTTCTGCCTCGAGCCCGTTGAGTACCTCCTCAAGTTCCGAGGCGGTCTTCTCGGAAAAACTGGTAAGGCGGACATAACCGATTTTTCTGTCTTCATCAATCATATACCGCCATTTGCCTGTTTCGGTCCTTTCCCAGCCCCGTATTGTCGGAACGGTTATCTTCGCTCTGGTTATGGTAATGTCCCTTGTCCCCTCCTCACCAGGACGCCTTATCGTCAATCTCACTCGTGTCCCCGCCGGACCGGTAATATTCTTGACAGCGCACGAAAGACTCATATCCTTCGTTTCGACCCCGTTTACTTCTTCTATCACGTCCTCCGCATCGAGACCGGAGTTATACGCAGGAGTATCGGGCAGAAGACTCACTACCGTCAACTGCCCTTTTTCTTTTGAAATCTCTATGCCGATACCCGTGAACTCATTGGTCATTATCTTTTCAAAATCCTCCACCTGCTTGGGCCAAACCATAACTGTATAAGGGTCAAGGGCGGACAACGAGGCCTCTGCGAAATGTGCAATTAGAATTTGGGGCGGCAATTCCACAGTTGTTGTGTTCAGTGCCAGCACCTTTTCAAAAATATCTATAAACTTATCTCTGCTCACCTCCATTGGCGACTGACTAATCTCTTCTAAAATCGCCGCCAGCCCGCTCGACCACGCTGAAAGTTTCTCTTGGCTCGTAACGCCTGATTCGGGTAACGAGGGAGGAGCAACGCCTGCCCCGAGCGGAGGCGAGGGGGGCGATGAATTCACCACCTCCGCCAACAATTTGCAACGCTTGATAGCTTCAACCGCCATCTGGCGATAATCAATAATGCTGCTGACGTAATCGAATCGCAGCGCATCAATCGCCCGCACAAACATCTCTTTCTTCACCCCTTCATAACGCTCCTCGCGGCTTTCACACGGACTGTCTTCATAAGACGCCGCAATATTGGCCTTTTCTATAAGCAGTTCGGCATGGTCAGAATACGCCTTGTTCTCTTCATCAATGGCCTGCAGCCAGCTGTAGCATATCGCATATGCGTCAAGCCATTGGCCTTTTGACTCGAATTCACTCGCCTTATCTATCGCTTTTTGAAAAGTCTGTTGTGCGAACGGCTCAGACAACAGCTTAACTTTTTGCGCCTCATCTGCAAACTCGCTCACCTTGGCAATAACCGACAGCGCCTTCGAAATATTATTCACGTCGTTCACATCGTTGGTATCGTTGGTATCTGCTGCGACCCGAAGCTTTTCCAGTTCAGCCAACCTCTCTGCATACACAGTCTCCCGAGCCGACCTTCGCTGTTCGTTTACATCCTTGTATTCCCGCACAATCTCTGCTAACTGACCGAACTGGGTCTCGATTCTCGATTCTCGATTCTCGATGTTCGTTTGAGCATCGAGAATCAACTCGCCTGCAGCATCGAATTTACCTCGGGAAATCAGCTCACAAACTGTTTTAACAATGTTGGGGTCGGTTGTTTTGGCTTGTGGAGCAGTTCGGCTGAGCTCACCGTCGAAGCCTTGTCGAACCATTTCAGCAGGCGCTGGCTGTTCCGGCATCTGGCAGCAAATCAACCCGCAAAAAACTACCGCCAAACAGGCCAGCAAAATCAAATATTTATTTTTCGCTTGCAAATTACCCGTTACCAATCACCAATCGTGTTTTTCACTTGCACTCCGCCGCTTTGCCGGCGCAGCCCAAAACATGCAACTTGTGCTTAACCATCTCTCTAATAGCTTCCCTGCCGGGGCCAAGGTATTTACGCGGGTCAAATTCACCGGGCTTCTCTGCAAAAACCTGTCTGATTTTGGCCGTCAGTGCCATTCGCAAATCCGTATCGATATTGACCTTGCACACCGCCATCTTCGCCGCCCGGCTTATTGCCTCCTCAGGAACACCCATAGCATCCGGCATCTTACCGCCGTACTTATTGATAAGGTCTTTGAACTCCTTCAGCACACTGCTCGAACCGTGCATAACCAATGGAAATCCAGGCAGCTTTTCTGCTATCTGCTCTATAACATCGAAGGCCAGCTTCGGCTCACTTTTGAACTTGTAGGCGCCGTGACTGGTCCCGCAGGCCACCGCCAGCGAATCACACCCGCTTCTTTCCACAAACTCTACCGCCTGTTCCGGGTCCGTCAGGTGCTTACGAACATCATCGACTCCGACCACATCTTCCTCAATTCCGCCTAACTGACCCAATTCTGCCTCAACTACTACCTCGTGACTATGTGCGTATTTGACTACTTGCTTGGTGACTCGGATGTTCTCCTCAAGTGGCAATTTCGAAGCATCTATCATAACCGACGTAAAGCCGTCATCTACAAATTGCTTACAGGTCTCAAAATTGTCGCCGTGGTCTAAATGTATCGCAATGGGAATATCAGGATTTTCTTCTACCGCCACATTTATAATCGCCTTCAGATAGCTGTTTTTTGCATAATCTCGTGCACCTTTGGATATCTGCAGGATAAGCGGGGCCTTTTCTTCGGCTACTGCCTCCATAATCCCCTGTGTGATTTCCATATTGTTCACATTGAACGCTCCGATTGCATATCCTCCTTTATAGGCCATCTTAAACATCTTTTTGGTACTAACCAATCCCATACTTTTTCTCCTTATCAAATCAAAACTCAAAAAACTTCATACATTTCTGCCGTTTTTAATAATCCGCCGGCCCGGTCAGACCCCTATACCTTCGCTGACCAATCCCCATCTCAGGAACGCCCTGAGGCCATATACTAAACACAATTGCCTGCCTGTCCAGCGACTTATCCGCACTGAATGTAAGTCCGTAATACATCCTGTGATACCGCCGTAGCAGAGTTACGTCGCTTCGTACACTTACACCCCAGGCAAAATTAAACTCCTGCGCAAAAACAATCGTATATCGCGGGTCAAGAACGTAAGTGGCCGCAAAAACAAACGCATTCGAACCTTCCTCGTCCAGAACACTCACACGCTTTAAATATCTGTCCCCTATATAATAACTCAAATCAGGCCAGACCAAATGAGAAAGACCTATATTAAATTGCTGCACCACGCAGCTTTGAATATCGAAATTTAGATCGCTCAATATCGCCGAAGTATCGCTTACACGCCAGATATAGTCGGCGCTGAAGTAATCACGCCTCGGCCCCCAATTCTCGAACCTGTGAAGACCTGTCGCCTTCACACCGTCATTACTAACCAAATCGCCGTTAAATATCTCAGGGGCCGAAAGCACCCGAAGAGGCACAATCGGACGCGCCCAGATATACCTGTCAGGACTCGCATCTTTTGCTTCGCCGGTATGGTCCAGCCACGTAACCTCCGTATCTAAACGCATCCACTCGACGGTCTGCTGTTCGCCTTCAGGACCACGCTTGGTTAGCAGCCGCTGAGAGACACCTGCGCTCACCGCATCACGCTGCTCCACAACCTTGCTGCTCTCATCATAAACGACCGCCGTCAGGTATGGTCTTATGATATGCCGCAATCCACTCAAATCCCAGAGTCGAGATCTCACATTAGGATAAATCTTCCAGTATGGCCGCGGAAAAACACGAACGCCCGCCTCCCCAATCCAAATATTCTTCTCGCCGAAACTGCCCGTATTGCTGCCGTCAACAAGCGTTCTTGTCCAACCACTGCGGTTGTCATAGCCGAACGTCCCTGCCAGATATGGAACAATCTTAAAAGGCTCAGCCCGAATCGGCATATCAAGCTCTGTCCGGTGCGATGCAAACGTAAACTGGTCTTCGTTGATTTCCGTCAAATCTGTCGCAACATTCGGCTCTACTGGCTCAGAATGGTTCTTGCCTATCCTTTGACGCAGCCGACCGAGCTCAGTATCGCTGTACAAAGTGAACCTGTCTTCAAAAAGTGACTGGCCGGTCAGGTGAAACTCGACACTGGGCAGCTCTTCCAGTTCATCAGCAAATTTATTTATGCGTCCTTTGGCCAAAAAGGACAATGCCCAGTTATCCTGGAGACGCTTCAGATGAATATATGTCTCTTGCTTCTCGCCGGTGTTAAACTCGCTGCGATAAAAACTCTCGAGGAAATGCTCATCGGAGAGGTAACTGACACCCGTCGTAAGCTGCCAGTTATAGGGTAGAAACTGCCTGTGCCGCCATGTAAACCGTCCACGAGGCTCTTGGTCTGGCTTAAGGTTTTTTAGGCTGCTCATCCTCCCAAGTCTGTCTTCGCCGTGGTCGTCAATCATATAACCTAAAAGCTCGCCGTAATAATCCTCTCTGTCATAATTAATTTTAACACCGCTGCCGATGCCTCGCTTACTATAATAATCAAGCAGAAGGGTACTGTCCGTCCCCTCCGGCTCTCGCAGCCCCAACAGACGAGACAAATACCAGCGACTCTCAACAAATGTCCCAAAAGTGTTGTCATGACCGGTACGCATGCTTTTAAAAGGAATATCTGGTCTTTCAAGGTTAGCACGCATATACGGCCAATAGAATAGCGTTCGCTTGCCAGCCTTAAAACGAACATCACTCATCTGGACATCATAACTGTTATTTGAAACCTGACCTTTCTGCTCGTCGATGGCCGTCGTATCTGTAACAAGCACGCTCGAAGCCGTAATAGAAATCTGCGGCAGATAAAATTCACTGCTTGTCAACACCGCACTCTCCGCAGAAAACTTATCCTCTGCTATCCGCCGTAGCTTCGCCGCACGAACGTAAATCGGAATACCTCGCTCCACATCGAAATTCCTCACCACCGCATTTACCGCAAGAGCCCTTTTGTCCCGAAAATCGTAATACATCTCATCAGCCCGAATCGTCCGCTGACCCTCGGTCATTACAACATCCCCCGACATATAAATTGCTTGCACACCGCCCCCAGCCAAAACTTCTCCCGCCTCTGCCTTCTTTTCGCCGGACCGCTCTGAGCCGGAATAAAACATAACAGCCGTTTCTGCCTCCAGTTCCAGTAGTCCCCCTTCCTCATTCTGCTTCTGCCACACATAGAACCTCCCTATCACCGTCGCGACATCCGTCCCATCCGGCGCCTTGGTCCGCTCTATCTTTGGCTCAGTTTTACCCGCAGGTGCTATATTAACAGGATATACAAAGCGCGGCCCTTTCGCTTGTGCTTTTACAATCGCTTCAGCCGGCTTGACCGCCTTTTCCTCACCCCCGCCAAATATCATTTCAAGCAAGCCGCTCTGCCGCGGCTTTTCAGGAGCCGGCAAATGCTCTTTCTCGGCTTCGGAGGAAGTTGCAACTATCTCTTTTTTAGGTTCGGGTGGAGCAGCAACCATTTCTTTTTTAGGGGCTTTTTCCTGCCGAATTTCCTTTCTCGGCGATTCAGGCGTTTGTGTTTCCGCCTGAGCAACAACCTTCGGCCCACCCGGCAGAAGTGCCGCTTCAGCTTTTTTATAAAGCTCCAATCCGCGCGGGTCGGCAATCTCTCTTTTGTCCGCCGTTACAAAAACCTCACCGCTCACTACAAACTGAACTATCATCGACCTGCTGTCTTCAATTACCGTCTGGCTCAAATCGGTCGTCTTGGCGCTTTTGCCTTTTTTAACCGACACGCTGCCCTCAAGATACGCCTTTACCTTATAATCAATACTCCTCTCACCCAAAAATTCAGCTTTTACCCCTTCTACCCATACCACCGCTCTATCGCTAAAAAATTGATTAGCCCCTATCGACATCGAAAATCCGTCCTGGAAAACAAGCGTATGCTCGCCGCTGTCACTCCGGTAGCTTATAACCTCCCGCCCCGACAGGTGCAAATCCTGACCCGCAAATGGCTGGGCTTTTTGCTGAGAAACCTCACCCTCAACAGCAGACGAAACCGCACTAGTCACAAAAACCACCGTAACTAAAATAATTAACTCGTTCTTTCGCATCCTGACGTCTACATCTCGCATCCCGTACTCCATTATTTTCTTACGAAATACGCAGCACGGAATTATAACCATCTCCACCAGGCAAAGCCAATAAAAAACATAAAATGAGTAGCATACTGGTCTTGAGCGTAGTCGAAAGTGTCGAATCAAATAGTTTGCCACTTACTCCTTACTGCGGTAAAATGGTTAAAATAAACAACCAAATTACTTTAAGCAGAGGTGATATATATGTCTGAACAATATCCCGCTTCGGCAAAAGTCTATTCAACCGAAAACCTTGGCAAATGGAGCATTCTCGATATGCTGGCTTACTTTGAGGAAAAGGGCGCTATGAGAGTCTCGGATTTGCATATCAAAGTTGGCGTTCCTCCCGTATATCGCATCGATGGCGACCTCGTAAAACTCAAAGGCCTCACCGTAACCGAAGAGATCGCAAAGCAGCTTATCTATCCCCTTTTAAGTAACGAAAACTTAAGCAAACTCCAAGGCCAATACAGCGTAGATTCCTCTTACAGATATGGCTCTCTCCAGTTCCGGATAAACGTCTTTAAGGAAAACGATGGCATCTGTGCCGCAATCCGGGCATTATCTCTGAACATCCCAAAAATTGAATCAATCGGCTTTCCCAACAATATCTGGGAAGACATCCTCGACCGAAAGCAGGGACTTGTCCTCATAACCGGCATCACAGGCGCTGGAAAATCCACAACCATCGCCTCATTAATCGACCGAATCAGCGAAAAACACGCCTGCAGAATCATTACCATCGAAGACCCTATAGAGTATATCTACCAGCAAAAGCATTCCATCGTCTCTCAGCGCGAAATCGGAAAAGACGTTACGTCCTTTGCCGATGGTTTAAGAGCAATGCTCCGTGAAGACCCCGATGTAATTTTTGTCGGCGAAATGCGGGACCCTGAAACCATTGCTATGACCCTTATGGCCGCTGAGACAGGTCACCTCGTCTTTTCGACGCTGCACACAAGAGATGCTACCGGCTCCATAACTCGTATCCTCGATTATTTCCCGCCCGCAAGACAGAACGAAGTGCAGAACCAGCTCTCTCTCGGACTCGCTTACATCATCAGCCAGAAGCTAATTCCGAGAAAAGATGGCAAAGGCCGCCTCATCGCAATGGAAATTCTCAACAATAGAAACTATGCCTGCGCCAACCTAATCCGAACCGGGAAAATCGAGCAGCTTTATTCTCAAATGCAGACAAAGACCAAAGGCGGACCAGATGAAAAAATGATAACTATGGAAAAGCATCTCTCTATGCTCGTAAAAGAAGACAAAATTGACCTCCTCGAAGCTCAAAAATGGGCAAACAATGTCATCAGCTTCAATGACGTTATGAAACGAGGTTAACGCCGCATCCTAATGAAACCCCGGCAAAGGTAAAGAAGGTCCAAAATCCGGCACCTCTTTGGTTTCCACTCCCTTGCTCTGCCAGGAATACTCCCAATAGGTCTTTTTGTCTGATGTAACAGTTATTTTGCCGACCGCGTTGTACTCGTTGTCAAGCCATCCCGTTACATATACCGCCCCGCTCGCCGTTTTAATTTTGTCGGTCTTTGAATTTGTTTCGAGAATAAGAAAGTCACCCTTCGTTATAAAGTAAAGCTTCCTCGGGTCTTCACCGCTATCATCTTTGTAAATTTTTGTAGGGTCGATATTACCTCTGAACCGCGACCCCACCACCTCCCAGGTTATCTCAGGTTCAGGATTGTATTTACCCGTCCAAACACCCTTTATTCGACCATCAGTTAAAATGAACAGCCCCACTACTCCCTTGACGTCGTCATTTTCCACTATCTTACCTTCGAAAGCTAAATTCTCCGAAATCTTGGGTTGTCCCTCCTTTGGCTGTTTGACCTTCTCGCCGACCGGAACTAATCGGCGTTCTTCGTTCCACGGCTTACCTGAACCTCCACCGTGAATCAACGCCATCGGGTCAAACCAGATAAAAGCGCCGATAATGCAGACTATAAGGACCATTATTATAAGAATAACACCGCTGCGATTGGCACGCGACATCCTCCTTCCTAACTGCGTCGCCCCATCTTGGTTACCAAGCACCATCGTCTTTTATGACTCCTTTACACAATCGCAACCATTGCCCCGGTAACGCTTGAAGTCCGCGTATGCCTTACCGTTCAGCCGGATATTGCTCCTGTAGGAGAGATTGCCCACCAGGGCTATCAATGGTTCGCGGTATTGCCACAAGTTGCTCCACACCCTGCGGGCAATGCGCGACATCGAATAGAAGTTCCGGTCGCAGCAGACCATTTCTTCGATGATGCTATCCAGAGACAAATGTTTATACCGAGCCACAGGGAAGGTCAGCGTGTAGTATTTCCAGTCTTCCGGGAACGTATCGAGGGCGATGCGGCCCTGCGATTTCATCTCGTCCCACAGGCGAGTGCCGGGCAAGGGAGTCAAAAACAGCACGTTGAGATTGTCCACACCGTACTGACTGGCCGCCTCGGCGATACGTTTACCGATGCCGGGTTCGTCTACGTCCAGACCGATGATAAAGGAACCCACCACCAGAATGTTGTGCCGTTGTATGCGCCGTATGGAGGCGCGGAAGTCACGTCCTTTCAGAATGTTGAATTTCTTGCCGACCTCCGCAAGCCCTTCCGGTGTGGGCGACTCAAACCCGATGAAAACGCCTTTGCACCCGGCCTTGGCGGCCAACGTCAGAAGTTCTTCGTCATCCGCAAAGTTAATGGTGGCCTGCGCTACCCATTCCTTTCGCAGCTTCGCCTGTGCCATAGCACGGAACATCTCCTTGGCGCGGGCGATGTGCCCGGCGCTCGTGCCGACGAGGTTGTCGTCCACCACCAGGACGCGTTTCTCACGAATCGTCTGGAATTCCCGCACGACGTCCGCAATGGGACGCTGCCGGTACTTGGCCCCGTTAAACGCCGTCACGCTGCAGAAGTTGCAGTTCAACGGACAGCCGCGCGTC
>Ga0187886_1000501_pt1 | contig 45736 bp, 44 predicted proteins | sample June2016WEW_20_1_FD_133001 | JGI IMG/M metagenome (GOLD analysis project Ga0187886, IMG submission 133001) | Peatland microbial communities from SPRUCE experiment site at the Marcell Experimental Forest, Minnesota, USA - June2016WEW_20_150 | ecosystem: Environmental > Terrestrial > Soil >... | reverse complement strand
TTACAAAACAATCTGTGAAGGATTGAAGAAAGAATTTTTAAACCTCCAGACTTTCAAAGACTGGTTGCAGTTTAGAAAGCTGTAAGGTTTAAATTAATCCCGTCATTCCTGCGGAAGCAGGAATCCAGGATTTCTTATACTGGATTCCCGTTTGCACGGGAATGACAGGAACACCCAAGTTACACCGATTTGTGAAAGGTATGTCTAATGAAGATTACTGAAAAGTTGGCCCTCGATGCCTTTAAAAACGACAAAGAAACCCATATCTCTCTTGACCAAAAAATCTGTCAGAACTGCAAAGAACGTTTCTGTATCTATGCCTGTCCGGCAAACCTCTATTCCCTAAATGAGAAAGGAGAGATGGTGGTCGAATTTGCCGGTTGTCTGGAATGTGGCACCTGTATGATTGCCTGCATCTATGGCTCGGTGAAATGGAAATACCCTCGAAGTGGATTCGGTGTGCAATACCGCTTTGGGTAATGGAAGCCAAACCAACATTGAACAATGCTATCGCCCTCATCCGTTACTGTCCTGATGAAAACTCCTTAGTAAAGGCTCTCGATCTTTGTCAAGGGCTTCAAGGCATAAAATTTTTTGATCATTTCTTTACCCATCATCCAATACTTTAACTCTTTTTAAGGATAGACTAAACACCATTTTTGCATTAGTTATTTAACTCATCGAAGGAACTGGCTCCCCTATTTATTTCTTATGAATCCAATAGTCGTGTTTAATTATAAAAAAATATTTGACTTTTAATTTTTATCTAACAGAGTTAAAAAAATACTTGACAAAAAACTGATAATCAAGTAAAAAATAATTCGAGCGTTTGATCTATAATTTTAACATGAAACCACCAATCAAAAAAAATAAGAGTCAGCGATCCAACGAAGATTTGCGTATCTCCTCATCTAAGAATCTTCGGTTGGTTGAGAAGAAACATCAACAGATTGTGGACGGTGCTTGCAGAATATTTTTTGAGAAGGGGTATCACCCAACGACCATTCGCATGATAGCAAACGCGTGTGGTATGTCCATGGGACAGCTCTATCATTATATCCATTCGAAAGATGACGTGTTGTATTTGGTCCATAAACACATGCAGAAGGTTTGGTACGATTACATAAAAAAGTCAGATATGGAAAAAATCGACGATCCCTTACAAAAACTGACTGAAGCTCTCCGTTATACCTTGGAATTTATGAATGAAAATAAAAGGCTAATTCAGTTTGTTTATACAGAAAGTAAATATCTGGATAAGAAGCACTTACATATCGTTCTGGAAATGGCCTACAATAACGTCATTGGCTTTTGGCACAGCCTGTTAAAAGAGGTTAACCAACGGAAATCGGTCAAAGGTGATTTAGAATTTTTAGCAAGTCTGATCGCCTTCCTGCTCGTCTTTCTCCCTTTAAGAGGTTGGACTCTAAGGGGTAAGCCAACGGGGGAGAGTGCGGATTCCCTAGTTGACTTTATCTTAAGAGGATTGGGCGTTCTTCAGTAGCTAATATTTTAGGAAAAAACTATCAAATTTTTTATGAACTTAGCGGTATGATTCTTTTCATTATGGGGAGTGCCATGGTTTTTGGTCAGGCGATCTCGCTCCTTGATATTCCCAATCTGGTATGCAACTTCCTCGCCAGCCTACCTGTGAGCCAGTATACTATTCTTTACTTTGTTTTGGTCTTAATTTTGATCTTAGGGGCCCTGATGGATGAAGTTTCTACTCTCCTAATTCCCTATCCCCTTTTATACGAAATTTTCGTAAAGCAGCATAAAGAGTACATGATCTATAAGGGAGGTATTACTTATTATGTCAAATGAGCCGGAGAAGATGAAGCAAAAGATACAGGAGGTTGAAGAAAGAAGAGCAAAGCTTAAAGCTGGAGGAGGTCCTTTAGAAGTTGAAAAACAACATAGCAAGGGGAAACTGACGGCCCGGGAGAGGATCGATATTTTACTGGATTCCGGGACTTTCTTTGAGATCGATCTTTGGAGAAGCCAACGAAAAACGGGTTTTGATGTTGACAAAAAAGAATTGCCAGGGGACGGTGTGGTGACAGGATTAGGAGAGATAGACGGACGACCAGTGTTCGTTTATGCGCAAGATTTTACGGTTCTGGCAGGAACAATGGCTTCTGTGCATGCAAAGAAGGTTATCAAGGTTATGGAGGAGGCTCTGAGAGTGAGAGTCCCCATCATAGGAATGGTGGATTCTGGTGGGGTAAGAATTCAAGATAACGTTACGGCAGACCTGAAAGATACTTACATTAGGATGTTTTATCTCCATACGATTCTTTCAGGGGTCGTCCCGCAGGTTTCTCTGATGATGGGGCCCTGCGCGGCCGGAGCTTCCTATTCACCCATCCTCACAGACTTTTGTTTCATGGTCAAGGACACGTCCCATATGTATATCGCCTCTCCGGCTTTAATCAAAGCTGTAACATTTAAGGATACGACTGAGGAAGAGATCGGTAGTGCCAAAATGCACGCAGAGGTGAGTGGATGTAGCGACCTGACTGCGGAAAATGACGGAGACTGCCTCCAAAAAGCAAAAGATTTGATGAGTTTTTTACCGCTCAATAATGAAGAGAATCCTCCAATTAAGAAAACCAATGATGATCCTAATCGAAGGGATGAAGATCTTTTATCTATCGTACCCACAAATCTGAAGCAGCCTTATGATGTCGGGAAAGTGATCAAGACGATCGCTGATGATCATTATCTCTTCGAGATCAAAAAAGATTATGCCAAAAATATGGTCACGTGTTTCATCCGATTGGGAGGCCATTCCGTAGGCGTTATAGCAAACAATCCAATGTTCCTGGGTGGATCGATTGACATAAACGCATCTGATAAGGCTGCGAGGTTCATAAGATTTTGTGATGCATTCAATATCCCCCTGCTCTTCTTAGCAGATAACCCTGCCTATCTGCCCGGGGTGGACCAGGAACGGGGGGGTATCATACGACACGGAGCAAAGGTATTGTTTGCTGCTTCAGAAGCAACTGTTTCTAAAATGACCGTCGTTTTAAGGAAGAACTATGGAGGGGGGGTATCGGCCATGTGTCCCCGGCCGATGGGCTCCAACTTGATGTTGGCATGGCCCATTGCTGAATTAGGGGTAATGGGTGCGGAGGGTGCGGTCAGTATCATTTTCAAGAATGAGCTTAAGGCTGCAAAGAACTCTAAAGAGTTATTCCAAACAAGACTTAAAGAATACACAGAGAGCACTGGTAAATTCCCATTTCAAGCCGCCATGAACGGATGGTTAGATGATATCATCGATCCGCGGGATACCCGATCGATTCTTATTAAGGCTTTTCAGTGGTTTGCCGGTAAGAAAGAGGAAAGACCGTGGAAAAAACACGGAAACATTCCATTGTAAGAACCATCATTGGAAAGCGATTTGGGAGTACCCGCTGAGAAAAGGTATTCCATGGCTGTTTGATAAACACAATAAAGTTTAAAGGAGAGATGACCCAATGGATTTCGATTTTACTCAGGAGCAAAAACGTTTTCGTGAAGAGATTCGGGATTTCCTTAAGTCAGAAGAAGAACAAGGATCTTTTAAACCCAAGCCAAATGCTTGTATAGAGGGATTTTCCCACGAATTTTCCCGAAAGATAGCTGAGAAAGGCTGGATCGGATTAACTTGGCCCAAGGAATATGGTGGGAAAGGCCGGAGCTACATGGACCGATTGATCCTATTAGAGGAATTGCTTCGGGCTCAAGCACCCATAGGATTTCATTTTGTGGCAGAACGGCAGGTTGGACCTGCACTGATCCATTTCGGGAGCGATCAGTTACAGAAAGAGTTTTTGCCAAAGATTATCAATGCCGAAATCTCTTTCTGCCTCCTCTTTAGCGAACCAGACGCAGGATCTGATTTGGTCTCGGTAAGGACAACGGGTGTCGATGAAGGGGATGCTTATGTGGTAAACGGCCAAAAGGTATGGACCACCATGGGGCATCTCGCTGATTTCGGTTGGCTCCTTGCCAAAACAAATCCAGACCCAAAATTGGCGAGTCATAAAACTTTAAGTGAATTTATTCTTGATATGAAAACTCCCGGGGTAACGGTTCAGCCGCTCATCAATGTGGCCGGGGTTCACTCTTTCAACGAGGTATTTCTGGATAGCGTAAAGGTACCTAAGAATCGCCTCGTGGGGGTGAAGGACCAAGGGTTTATTCAGACCATGGCCCAGGTCGATTACGAGAGGGCAGGCATTGAGAGGCTGATGCAAAATTACTCCGTTAAGGAATGTCTGATCGAATATGTCAAGCAAACCAAGAGAAATGGCAGCTGCTTGTGGGATGACCCCGTTGTAAGAAACATGATCGCGACTCTTGAGATAGAATTCAATGCCGGAAAGCTTCTTTGTTACAATGTGGCTTGGTTGATCGATCAAGGTAAAATGCCAAACTATGAGGCTGCTCTGTGCAAGGTATTTTGTACCCAGTACGAAAAAAAATTAAGTGACGTAGCGACCCAAATCATGGGGCTGTACGGTCAGCTCTTGCCAGGTTCCAAATGGGCTCCTTACGATGGGGTAGCTGCAGAATCATATCTGTGGAGCCCTTCATATACGCTGCAAGGCGGCACAGTAGAGATACTCAAGAATATCATTGCATTGAGAGGGCTTAAACTCAGAACCAAATAAAACAGAGCTTCGATGTCATCAGGGTCGTTTATCCTTTACGAAAAGGAGTCAAAATATGGAATTCAGCCTGAGTGAGGAGCAAAACATTTTGAAGAATGAAGTGAGAAGATTTCTTCAAAATGAATGTCCAACAGAACTTGTAAAAGAAATGATCGAGGACGAAAAGGGCTATTCGCCGATCTTGTGGAAAAAGATGGCCGATCTCGGATGGATGGGAGTATTCTTTGAAGAGAAATACGGAGGAACCAGCGGGACGTTTCTGGATTTGTCCATCATTCTGGAAGAGATGGGGAGAGCTCTCCTGCCAGGGCCGTTCTTTTCAACGGTTGCCTTGGGTGGCGTGACCCTCATGCAGAGTGCTGACGAGAAGCTCAAGCAAAGATTCTTACCTTCGGTTGCCAATGGAAATAACATTCTCACATTGGCGTTAACAGAAATGGAGGGAAGCTATAGTATTTCTGAGATCGAGTCCGGAGCGGAAAGAAAGGGAAGTAATTATGTGCTGAATGGGAAGAAGATGTTCGTCCCTGATGCCCATATCGCTGACTATATCCTATTTCCTGCGAGGACAGATGCCAACGGGATATCGCTGTTCGTTGTGGATGCCAAAAGCAAGGGAATCGATATCACTCCCCTTGTATCTCTTAATCTCCAGAAACAATCAGAAGTCCTTTTCACGGATGTTTATACCCCCGGAGAGAATCTGGTAGAAAAGACCGGACAAGGGGGGGGCTTGATCGAGGACTTGTGGCCCCTCGCTGTAGCTGCCAAATGCTCCGAGATGTTAGGGGCAATGCAACGAGTCTTTGAGATGACGCTGGATTATGCCCAAAAAAGGCAGCAGTTTGGCCGTCCCTTATCCGCTTTCCAAATTATCCAGCATTATTTGGCGGACATGGCCATTGGTCTGGAATGTTCGAAATTCATGACCTATCAAGCCGCTTGGAAAGTAAGCCAAGGACTCCCGTCGAGGAAAGAGGTGGCTATGGCAAAGGCATGGTCTAGTGATGCGTTAAAAAAGATAGCCACCATGGCCCATCAGATCCATGGCGGAATTGGGTTTACAAAGGATCAAGATCTCTATCTTTACTTTCAGTATGCCAAAGCTTCGGAAGTTACTTTTGGGGATGCTAACTTCCAGAAAGAAGTAGTGGCAAGAGAGATGGATGATAGCGTGACAAATCGTTCCGCTCTCTAAGGCGGGGATTAAATTTATTCTGGAGACATTGATTGGAGGAAGCAGGAGCGATGCTCAAGGGTTATCGGGTCCTGGATCTGACGGACGAGAAAGGCTTCCTGTGTGGACGAGTCCTCGGTGACCTGGGTGCTGATGTCATTAAAGTGGAGAGGCCAGGGGGTGACCTTTCAAGGAATAACGGGCCTTTTTATCATGACGAGGCGGAACCGGAGAAAAGCCTTTACTGGTTTGCATTCAATGCAAATAAGCGAGGGATCACTTTAGATATCGCATCTGAAGATGGTAAGACGATCTTTAAGAAATTATTGAAGGACAGTGATTTCATCATAGAGTCTTTTCCTCCAGGATATATGGAGAGACTGGGGCTGGGTTACGAAGAATTAAGCAGGATGAACCCAAAAATTATTTTGGTTTCTATTACCCCTTTTGGACAAACAGGGCCATATAAGGATTACAAGGCCTCCGATATCGTTCTAATGGCTACAGGCGGGTTCATGTTTTTGACGGGCGACAAAGATCTCCCTCCCCTCAGAATCAGCATCCCTCAAGCTTATCTCTTTGGTGGGTTACAAGCGGCAGCCGGGGCAATGGTTGCATTCTACTGGCAAAAAAAAACAGGCGAAGGGCAGCATGTCGATCTCTCGACTCAGCAAGCCATAACTGTAACAGCACTCAATACCCCCGTCTTCTGGTTTTTGAGCCAGACCATTATTCATCGCGTTGGCCCATTCCGTGTGGGCGGCAGGGCCCATCTTGAGCAGCGGAACACCTGGCCGTGCAAGGACGGTTACGTAACCACAATACTGACCGGAGGAGAACTCGGGGCACCGGTGAACAGACGCTTAGTGGAGTGGATGGATAGCGAAGGGATGGCCAATGATCTGCTTAAAAATCTCGGATGGGAAAAGTTAGACATGGCAAACATCACCCAGGAATTGAATACCGCCCTTGAGGAGCCTATTGGTCAGTTCTTCAAGGCTCATACTAAGAAGGAGTTACATGAGGGGGCAATAGGAAGGCAGATCTGGCTCTTTCCCGTCCAATCTTGCGAGGAGTTAATGGAATGTCCCCAACTTTTGGCGAGAGATTTCTGGGGAAACGTGAAACATTCGGGATTGCAAGCCTCCATACCTTATCCTGGCCCTTTTATCAAGAGCTCAGAGTTTAATTGTGGCATAAGGCGTTGCGCTCCGTTCCCTGGGGAACACAACATAGAAATCTATGAAAAGGAAATGGGGATGAACCGGGAAGAGTTGTTGATGTTAAAGCAAGCCGGGGTAATTTAATGGGGACCAGAGGCGGTCCATTTTAGGCTGGGAAAAAACAAAAAAGGCAATGAGGAGATGGCGCAAAAAGTATTTGAAGATGTGAAAGTGATTGATTTTAGCTGGGTCGTCGTGGGGCCCTTAATCGCTAAATGTCTTTCTGATTTTGGGGCCACAGTACTGCACATCGAGTCAACGACGAGGCCGGACACATTAAGAACCACTTTGCCCTATAAAGATGGAGTGCAAGATTTGGACTTTAGCGGTTATTTCCCTCTGTATAACAGTAATAAATATGGAATGGCTCTTAATCTGCAGCATCCGAAAGGCATTGAGATTGCGAAAAGGCTTGTCGCTTGGAGTGACATTGTGATTGATAGCTTCCGCCCAGGTGTGATGAAACGGCTTGGTTTGGGATACGAGGACTTAAGATTGATCAAGCCCGACATCATCATGCTGTCGACAACGATGCAAGGCCAGACAGGACCCCATGCTCTTCAGCCGGGTTTTGGCAATCAGCTGGTCGGATTGTGTGGTTTTCCCTCTCTTACGGGCTGGCCTGATCGAGAAGCCGTTCAACCGTATGGAGCTTATACTGACTGCATCGCTCCCTACTATGGAATAGCCGCACTGATTGGAGCTCTTCTTCACCGAGATGCGACGGGCAGAGGACAGCACTTAGACTTATCTCAATATGAAGCAGGGGTCCAGTTCATGTCAACTGCTCTTCTGGATTGGGTAGCCAATGGGAGGGAAGCTGGTAGGAAAGGAAACTCATCGCCATGTGCAGCGCCTCATGGGGCTTACCGGTGCCGCGGAGAAGATAGGTGGTGTACCATCGCGATCTTTAATGATGCAGAATGGCAGGGGTTGTGCAAGGTCATGGGAAAAGAGAATCTCATTTACGATAGCCGATTCGTTACTCTGTTCGATAGAAAGAAAAATGAAGCGGAGCTGAATCAATTGGTAGAAGAATGGACCCTAAGCTTTGGTGCCGACGAAATTATGGCTAAGCTCCAGGCAGCAGGAGTGCCAGCAGGTGTGGTAGTAAATAATTCAGATTTGTTTGAGGATCCTCAATTGAAAGAAAGGGAGTGTTTCTGGATGATGGACCACTCCGTGTTAGGCCCTTTTCCTCATCCCAGCCCCCCGTTCAAATTATCTAAAACCCCCGCTGAACCGCGAATGCCAGCCCCACGCCTGGGTGAACACACGGAATGTATTTGCAAGAAACTTCTGAAGATGTCAAACGAAGAATTTACACAACTATTGAATGAAGATGTTTTTAAGTAAGAAATCATTCATGAAGATATATTCATGATGAGCGATTCCTGGCGGAGATATTTAAGAAAACGAGTTGATTAGCCACGAGGGGAGGCCTCATTCTGGCATTGGAAGTGCTCCTCTGTTCGGCCTCGGAATACTTCTGGGATCATTTAAAACAAACAGTCCTGAGAGAAAGGAAAAGCTTCAATGGAAGGGACGATGAAGGCAGCCAAGCTCTATAAGGTGGGAGAACCTTTAAGGATTGAGACGGCGACCGTTCCAGGAATAGGCGCTGAAGATGTCCTGGTCAATATAAAAGCTTGTGGCATTTGCGGTTCGGCTTTTCTGAAATTCCTCAGCTGAGTTAAGCCTTTGTTTATGATTATCAAACATTTACTGAAGGAGGGTTGACAATGAGACTAAAAGACAAGGTGGCCATCATTACTGCTGCAGGTTCGGGGTCTGGGCGTGCTGGGGCACTGATATTCGCTCGAGAAGGGGCCAAAGTGGTTGTGGGTGACATTAGTTCCAAGGCTGGGCAGGAGACTGTGGATATGGTAAGGAAAGCTGGCGGCGAAGCCACATTTGTCCAGGTGGACGTGGGCAAGGTGGAAGAGTTGCGGAGATTGATAGAGACGACAGTGAAGACCTATGGGAAGATCAATATCCTGTGGAATCACGCCGGCATTCCCGGTCCGGGCCTTATCGAGGACACGAAGGAGGATGCTTTCGATAAGGCCCTGAGTGTAAATATCAAAGGGGGATTTTTTGCGACTCAGTTTGTTATCCCCCATATGAAGAAAGCCGGGAGTGGCTCGATTATCTTTACCGCATCATCCGCAGGTTTGCGGGGTTCTCCGTGGAGTCCTTCTTACTCGTTGGCGAAGGGGGGACTGATTCCGTTTACGATGTCGTTGGCCGTACTTCTGGGTCCGCATTATATCCGGGCGAACTGCATTTGTCCCGGGGGGATTGATTCACCCATGCTTCGGGTTTTTGTCGACCGAAAGGGAGCCATGAAAGAGGACGTTAAGGAAAATATGATAAAGGAGGTGATGAAGAAGAATCCCATTCCGCGGTTAGCCACGCCTGAGGATATAGCCCATGCCGCTCTTTTCCTGGCTTCGGACGAAGCTTCGTATATCACCGGAGCGATTCTTCCTGTAGATGGGGGTGGTATCGCAAGAATGATGTAAGGGAGTAGAGCTCTTCGTTGTGAGTAAGGAAGAAAAAGAATAATAACAGGAAGATTTGTAAGATGTCCCTGGGATAGTCATTGCCCATCGGAAAAACATTAACCATTTTCAAAAGAAAGGAGGAAGTCATGGACAAGAAGCAGGACAGAAAAGGTATGAATCGTAGGACTTTTGTCAAGACAGCGGTAGCGGGTGCAGCCGGCCTGACCTTATCTTCATGGGGTGTCCCCACTCTTCTGAAAGCTGCCAATGAGCCTCTTAAAATAGGTTGTATTTTCCCGCTAACTGGCCCTATCTCAGGCTATGGCTTGCCGGCAAAGGCGGCGATGGAGTACCTCTGTGAGAAGATGAATGCTAAAGACGGCATTATGGGGAGGAAGATTCTCCCTATTTACCGGGACGAGCAGGCGAGCGCCGAAGTGACCGTAAGGGCGCTAAAGGATTTGGTTGTAAATGAGGGGTGTACGTTTGTTCATGGAACCCTCAGCAGCGCTGACGGCATTGCTGCCTCATTGGCAGTCAAGGACATGAATGGAAAGGCTTTTTTTGGAGCCTATGGTGCATCTTCGGTTATAACGGAAGAAAAGGGTCATCGATATGTGCTGCGTTCCTCCGGAAATTCCACATCATGGACCAGGGTTGCGGCTATTGGTTCCGTAAGGAAATGGGGGAAGGACGTCAAGACGATCTATTGTATCAACCCTGATATGGCCTTTGGGCATTCCATGCAGGAAGAATTCGTGGCGTATTGGAAAGAACATGCACCCAATGCAAAATTCATAGGGGAAAAATGGCCGCCCCTTGGTTGTACGGATTTTACCAGCTACATAACGGCCATCATATCAGCTAAACCTGATTTACTCCAATCCTCTATCTACGGGGGTGACGCTACGATCTTCATGAAGCAAGCATCGGCTTATGGCTTACTCAAGAGGGTAAAAATGGTAAGCCAGGATCTCGGCCTAATGGCGTTCCTCAATGATATACGGAAGGGAGATCCCCATGCGCCGATTGGAGTTTTGGGCGGGGCATTGTATCCGTTTTATTTATTCAATGACCCTGAGATTGTTGAATTCTATACCGAGGTGTACAAAAGATCTAAATGGTATCCGAGTACAATGGCACCAGCCATTTCCCACTATCTGAAATTGCTGAAGTTTGCCATGGAGAAGGCAGGGACAACCACCGACCTGGAAAAGGTAATCGATGTCTATGATGGAGGAATAACTGTGAATAGCGTCGGAATAAAATATGAGATGCGTGGCTGTGACCACCAGGGTATGGCCCCCAACTGGGTGGGAACCCTGGAGTGGGATCCCACGGGGAGATTCCCCTTTCCCATTCTGGGAAAGGACACAGTTAAACTGGATAACAACGCTGAGATGTATCACTCGTGCGAGGAAGTGAAAGAAAGACGGCTCAAGGAGGGTAATACATATTGGTATAAGAAATAGAAAATATCTGTCTCCCATCCCTCCCCATCGAGGGGGAGGGATGGGGTGGGGGGATCATACCTGAAGTTCCTTAAGAGCAGAGCAATGACAGGGAATTGTTTTCTTGTTGTTGCTCTGCCCGAGGGTGTCTTCTGGTTTTTGATTCAATATATGAACGGGTAGCAGAAAAATATTTTAGGAGATCGCCATGACGCTGGATACTCTTTTTTTACAAATTGTGAGTGGGCTGAGTGAGGGGATGGTTGTATTTTTGTGCGCCATGGGTCTGACCTTAATTCTGGGTAGCCTAAGAGTGTTAAACGTCTCCCATGGCTCAGTATATATGATCGGGGCATATTTCGTCGTTGCGGGGAATGCAGCCGTGCAGGCCTTGCCAGGGCATTTCTATATTGCTTTGATCCTTTCCACAATAGGAACTGCAATCTTTGGGGGAATCATAGAAATATTGGTCATCCGTCCTTTATACAAGCTGGAACACATTTTTCAATTTATTACGACCTTCGGGATTACTTTCATCGTCATGGATTTAGTAAAGATCGTGTGGGGTGGATCCTACTATACCATCAATGCTCCCGCTTATTTACAGGGGCCGATTATTTTTCATGGCTTTATCATCCCTAAGTACAATGCCGCCTTGATTGTACTTGGAATCGTTCTCTTCATAGGCATGCAATTTCTTATTCATCGGTCGCGCCTTGGGTTGTTAATACGTGGCATTACAGTGGATCGGATGATGATGAGCCTTTTTGGAATTGATGTTGCCCGGTTATATTCAGTTGTATTTATGATCGGTTGTGCGTTAGCGGGTCTGGGTGGGGCGTTGGTTGCACCTATATCGGCCGCCGGCCCGGGAATGGATGTAACGGTTCTCATTAAGAGCTTCATCGTAATCGTGGTGGGGGGATTCGGGAGCCTGGGGGGTGCCCTGTTAGCTTCTATGATCGTCGGTCTGGTGAACTCTTTTGGAATTTTATTAATCCCGAAGGCGGCTATGGGATTTGCCTTTTTTGTAATGGTGGTGACTTTGATTTTTCGGCCCTGGGGCTTATTGGGTAAACCGATCCGGTTAGAATAATATTAAGAAGAGAGGTATTCATAAAATGCCTGCAAACATGAAACCTTGGATGATTACATCTCTCTGGCCGAAGATCGTGCCTATCGTGATCTTGTTCTTTCTTTTCCCCCTTTTTTTGGACGATAGTGCTCTTAGCTTGATTACCGAGGCGCTCATTTTGGCCCTGGCAGGAACGGCACTCAACATCCTTCTGGGAGGTTGTGGAATCGTATCGTTCGGCCATGCTGGTTTCTTCGCAGTGGGGGCCTATACGTTTGGGTTGCTGTTATATTACCATTTAGCATCTTTCTGGATTGCCATGATATTGGCGATTCTGGCCGTTATTCTATATGGAATCATTACAGGTTGGTTTGTGGTACGTTTGGTAGAGATCTATTTTGCCCTTTTATGTCTTGGCTTTGCTCAGGTCATTTGGGTGATCACCAGCGTTTGGTATGGAGTTACCGGAGGGGACGATGGTCTAAATGGAATCCCCATCATGAATTCGCTATACTCGGTTGGCAACACCTACTATTTTGTTCTAACAGTGGCAGGCATTTGCTTGTTGGCCATGTATTTGATGAGGGAATCACCCTTTGGGAGATATTTGCACGCCTTGCGGGATAACCGGACAAGAGCCGCATTTATCGGAGTCAATACGAGGCAAAGTATTTACATTGCTTTTGTTATATCTGGTTTTTTCTGTGGCATTGCCGGGATCCTGATTGTCATCCAATTACACTCTGCTTTCCCTTCCTATGCGGGTTTCATTAAATCGGGCGATTTCTTATTCGTATGTCTTTTGGGTGGAATGTATAACTTTTTAGGTCCCCTGGTAGGAGCGTTTCTTTTCATATTTCTTACTTTCTTTATCTGTCGTTATACGGAATATTGGCCTCTGTTTATGGGATTGGGGATTGTCCTGATTGCCTTGTTTTTCCGAGGAGGGGTAATGGGTTTTATAATGAACTGGTACCGTGCCCGCAAGGTCAAGGGAGGTTGCTAAATGATGCTGCAGGTTGAGAATTTAAGTAAGCATTTTGGGGGTGTCAAAGCTGTGGACAATGTTAGTTTTTCTCTCGCGGAAGGAGATCTGAGTTCGATAATCGGCCCCAATGGGGCTGGCAAGAGCACACTTTTTAATGCCCTCACCGGATACCTTACGAAAGATGCGGGCAGGGTGATTTTTCGGGGGGAAGACATATCGGCATTGCCTCCCCATGAAATATGCAGGAAAAGGATTGGCAGATCCTTTCAAGTGATTAACTTGTTTAAGCGGATGACCGTCTTTGAAAACATTCAGACTGCCATTCTGGCCGGGCGGCCGGGGGCGCTTAGTTTCGTCAGGCCTGCAAAAAGTATGGTACGGAAGGAGACGGAAGATATATTAGAAAATGTGGGACTCACAGAAAAGGAATCGGTACTAGCGAGTGACCTATCGCATGGAGGGCAGAGACAACTTGAGTTAGCCATTGCTCTGGCGAACAAACCCGCACTTGTTTTCTTGGATGAACCCTGTGCAGGATTGGCGGTTGAAGAAACAAAAAGCATGGTGAAGCTCATTCAAAGGCTGGCGAAAGAACAAGGGCTGACCGTCTTATTGGTTGAGCATAAGATGGATGTGGTTTTCTCAATATCACAGAAGATTAGGGTACTCTATGAAGGACGGCTCATCTTTGAAGGAATTCCAGAAGAGGTGAAGAAAAGTGAAGAAGTATTAAGGGTATACCTGGGGGAGACAGATGAGTGAACTACTGAAGCTGGATAATATTCATACTTACTATGAGCTTAGCCATGTTCTCTTCGGGGCCTCCCTCATCGTTAATACAGGGGAGGTTGTTTTCCTGCTGGGAAGGAACGGGGTGGGAAAGACTACGACGCTCCGGAGTATTATGGGGATTCCGGCACCCGGGTCGGGAAGTATAATCTATGATGGGCAGGAAATATCAGGCCTTCCAACCCATAAAATTGCTCAGTTGGGCATTGCTTTAGTTCCTGAGGACAGGAGAATTCTTGCTGGTCTGTCGGTTCAGGAGAATCTTGAAATAGCAGCCATGTCAAAGCGGATGGGAAGGGCCAAGGAATGGACTTTAGAAAGAATTTACCAGCTTTTTCCGAGATTAGAGGAGCGGAAACGGCAGGAGGCAATCACTTTAAGTGGGGGAGAGCAACAGATGTTAGCTGTTGCCAGGGGGTTAATGAGTAATCCCCGGTTGCTCCTTGTCGATGAACCCGTAGAAGGGCTGGCTCCTTTGGTAGCAAAGGCGGTGGGAGACACGCTTATGGAGTTGGGGAAAAAAGGAGTCACCATGCTCTGCGTGGACGATGACACAAAGTTAGCCTGCCGGGCAGCGGGCCGAGTCTATTTTATGGATCAGGGCCGCGTGATGTGGGAGGGTTCTATCCAGGATGTGTTGGAAAATGATCAGGAGGTAGCGAAGAAATTCTTAGGAGTTGGCTAAAATCGATTATGAAGGGGTGTTTTATTCGTGAAGGTTCATGGGGACGGGGGACGTAGTTAAATTACTTTATTAGGAGGGTTAGAGAATATGGCGAGTAATGCTCTAGGTGGTTATAATGGCCGAATCCTTCGCGTGAGCCTTAATGACGGGAAGATTTCAATCGATGAACCTCCTGCTGATTACTATCAGCGGTATATAGGTGGAAGAGGCTTCATTGTTACGACTCTATTAAAAGAGGTCCCCGGCGGGATTGACCCTTTAGGTCCAGAAAATAAGCTAATTTTTGCTCTGGGGCCCATAACGGGTATGCCCCTCATGGGGTCGGGGCGAAACAGTGTAGGAGCTAAGTCACCGCTGACAGGTGCTTTTGGAGAGGCAGAGGGGGGAGGATTTTGGGGGGCAGAGTTAAAAAGAGCCGGTTTTGATGGAGTCATTATCGAAGGCATATCAAGTGCCCCGGTCTATCTCTGGATTGATAATGGCAAAGCTGAGTTACGTGATGCCAGCCACTTATGGGGTATGGAAGTAGCCAAGACACATTTTGAGATTCAAAAAGAGCTTGAAGATAAGAAGGTCCGAACCGCCGTCATTGGACCCGGCGGAGAGAGATTGATCCGTTTTGCCAGCATTTCAAATGACATCACCCATGTAGCTGCTCGTACTGGGTTGGGAGCTGTGATGGGTTCCAAGAAACTAAAGGCAATCGCAGTCAAGGGGGACACCATTCCGCCGATGGCCAATCCGGAGTTTGTTCGTAACCTTTCTCAACAGATGGCTCAGTCATTCAAGGAAAAAACAATGGTTTGGAAGTATGGCACAGGCCAGATGATGGAAGGATTCAGTCTGGCCGGGAATTTGCCCACTTTTAATTTTCGGGATGGGTGTTTTGATGACGTAGGAAAAATTACTGCCCAAGCGATTTGTGAACAATTCGGTGTTGAGATGTACGGCTGTTATGCCTGTGCTATTCGATGCAAAAAAAGGATTAAAATTGATGCTCCTTGGTATGTAGATCCTATCTACGGGGGACCCGAATATGAGACGCTTGGCGCCTTCGGCTCTAATTGCGGCATCTCCGATCCGAAAGCCATATGCAAAGCTCATGAGATATGTAATAAGTACGGAATAGATACCATTTCCGCAGGGAATACCATTGCCTTTGCTATGGAATGTTTTGAAAAGGGCATCCTTACCACTAAGGAGACTGATGGGCTTGAGTTAAACTTCGGAAATGCAGATTCCATGTTGAAAATATTGGAGCAGATTGTTCAAAGAGAAGGTTTGGGGGCTTTACTTTGTGAAGGTTCAAGAATAGCCGCTAAGCACATTGGAAAGGGATCTGAGGATTTTGCAATTCATGTTAAAGGCATGGAGGTTCCCATGCATGATCCCCGGTTAAAACAAGGATTAGGCCTCCACTATAGTGTTAGTCCTGTAGGGGCGGAACATGTTGCTGGGATTCAGGACCCCCTGTTTATGAGCGGCCCCATCTTTGAAGAGTGGTGTGGAATTGATTTTGCTGAACCTGTGCCCAGTACAGAACTAAGTTCTCGTAAAGCACGACTGCTCTATCATAACGGCCTATGGGGGCATCTGCAAAATTACTTAGTTACCTGTGCATTGGTTCCGTTTACAAAGAAGCAGCTTTGCGAAACCGTAGAAGCTGTAACAGGTTGGCCCATGAGCTACTGGAGATTGATGAAAACAACTGAGCGCGGCTTAACGTTGGCTAAAATCTTTAATATCCGCGAAGGGTTCACAGAGAAGGATGACGTGTTGCCGAAACGGATGGGGACATCTCAGACACGGGGAAATTTAAAAGGGGTCATCGTGGACCCCGATAAATTATCAGAGGCCAAAAAAGTATACTACCAGATGCTCGGGTGGGATGAACACGGAATACCTACGAAAGCCCGATTGATTGAGTTAGATATCGAATGGGCTGCTGAGCATTTGACTCATTGATTCAAAAATAAATGATGAATGATAAAGATTTGATTACTGTGACCATAAAATCTTTTGTTTCTCCTAATGAATCTATGGAGGGTTTCCAGCCAGGGGAACCTTTCAAATTCCATCTGCCACAGAATACACCCTTGGGAGAGCTTGTTCAAAAGATTTTTTCTAAGAACATGAATCAAATAGGACTGATGGCTGTAAACGGACAGATTGCATCCAAGAATGTTATCTTATCGCAAGGAGATAGAATAGAATTATATGCCTTATTGGATGGGGGGTAAATCCTACAGTTACTTAAGGAGTTAACAGGAGATTGCCTTGGTGGCAAACATTTTGGAATGACTTCGCAAAACGGTTACCGGAAAGGGAGTGAGATCTATTTCATACAGGCTATGAGCTCGTTTATGGGATGCTCCCTTTTTGGGTGGCTTCTGATTTTACCCTGATGCTTCACTGAGTTACGAGGAGGTAAGTGACGATGGCATTAAAAAAAATATACCCAACTCCGGATGAAGCAATGGCCGATATACCGGATGGAGCAACGATCATGATCGGTGGGTTTGGTCACGCAATAGATAGACCACAAACTCTTATTAAAGCATTGGCGAATAGATGCCTCAAGAATCTGACGCTCATATCTAATTCAGCAGGGGTTGCCGGCAAGTTGGGCATCGGCTCTCTCGGTGGTAAACCGTTCGTCGATGAAGATATTCTTATAGAAAAGGGGCAGGTGAGGAAAGTGATATGCAGTGTACCTGCTTCCTTAGTCATGTCGAAGCCGAATGCTCTTGAGAGACTTCACAAAGAAGGGAAGATAGAATTGGAGTATGTGCCTCAAGGAACATTGGCAGAAAGGATACGGGCCGGAGGTGCGGGGCTTGGCGGATTTTATACCCCGACGGGTGTGGGAACACTTATTGAAAAAGGGAAGGAGAAAAGAACCATGGATGGCAAAGAGATGGTTCTCGAGTTTGCCCTGAGAGCCGACTATGCTTTCATCAGAGCATACAAAGCTGATACCATGGGTAATCTAATCTATAAGGGAGTCATGAGGTCATTTAATGCAATCATGCCCCAGGCAGTTAAGGTTGCGATTGTTGAGGTTGAAGAGATTGTAGAGGCAGGGGGACTGGATCCGGAGATTATTATCACTCCGGGGATTTTTGTTGACCGGATCGTTAAGATACCAAGGGAGGAAGGTTAATGAAAGAGCGGTTAGGTCGTGAAGTTATTGCTCTGAGAACAGCCAAGGAATTTTTTGATGGCGCGGTAGTAAATTTGGGAGGAGGCATTCCAACCCTGGCTGCGAACTTTGTGCCAGAAGGGAGGACCGTCGTTTTTCACACCGAGAACGGTGCATTAGGCTTTGGTCCTATACCCGACAGCGAATCACAAGCCCAACCTCATCTGATGGGTGCGAATGGATTGCCTTTCATGCCTCTTCCAGGTATGTCTTTTTTCCATCACGTTGATTCCTTTGCTATGATCAGGGGAGGGCATATTGATATTACAGTATTAGGAGCTTTACAGGTGTCAGAAAAAGGTGACCTCGCAAATTGGACATTTCCGGAAAGAGGGGTGGGCAATATCGGAGGGGGTATGGACTTGGCTTTTTGTTGCAGGCAAGTCATTGTAGCCATGGAACATACTACTTCTAAGGGAGGATTGAAAATTTTAAATGAATGCACTTACCCCATTACAGCGCCCCGTTGTGTATCCGTGATAGTAACAGATATAGCAGTTATTAAAGTATCGGAGGCAGGCCTTTTATTAGAAGAGGTAGCCCCTGGTTGGACTGCGGAGGAGGTGCAAGCTCTCACGGGACCTAAGCTTATAGTCGCTGGGGGGGTAAGGGAAATGCAGTTATAGGTTTTAAGTTAGGGAGATGTTCATTGAGAGGACAGACTGAGGAGTTCTAAACATAGTGGTAGGTTATGGAGACGTATACGGAATTAGATCGCTTCTTTGAAAGGAGATAATCATGAGGGAGGTCTATGTGATTGGTGTGGGCCATACGGCCTTTGGGAAGTTCTTGGAGCGGAGTGTCAAGTCCCTTACTGCCGAGGCTGTAACGGCTGCTCTAAAAGATGTGCAGATTGAAAAGAGCCAGCTTCAGGCTGCTTTTTTTGGCAATGCCATGCAGGGTCTGGTGACAAGGCAGGAGATGGTGCGGGGTCAGGTAGCCCTTCGGGCCATGGGAATTGATCGTATTCCCATTGTCAACTGTGAAAGTGCATGTGCCACTGGTTCCATGGCTTTTCACCTGGCATGGCAATACATATCTGGAGGTCATGCGGAAGTGGCTCTGGCCGTAGGCGCTGAAAAGCTTTATATGGCAGACACGAAGAAGATGTTCGAGAACTACGACGTGGGCATGGATTTGGAGATCCTTGAAGACCTTCGAAAACAATGGGACGAGGAAGCCAAAAAATTCGGGGGTCAAGACAGTGGAGAAAACATGCCCCGGAGTTTTGCCATGGACATGTATGCAGCTAAGTGCCGTATCCACATGAAGGCTTTTGGGACAACACAAAGAGACCTGGCTGTGGTTGCTTCGAAGAATCACAACCACAGTGTATATAGTCCCTATGCTCAGTTCAGAAAGCCCATGAGTGTTGAGGAGGTTTTAGCAGGTCGACCCGTGGTCTATCCACTTACTGCACCCATGTGTGCTCCTGTGGGAGATGGGGGCACGGCTGCTATTCTCTGTTCGGGTGATTATTTGAAGCGGCTGAAGAGCGCTCGGCCGGTGAAAATACGGGCTTCCGTACTTGGTTCTGGGATGGACAGGCCAGAGGGTTTTGGACCTGACCACATTACGGCCAGGCTGAGCAAACAAGCCTATGAGAAGGCCGGCGTGGGTCCGGAAGACATTGATGTGACCGAGCTCCATGATGCCACCTCCATGGGGGAACTTATCCAGTTCGAAGGGCTCGGGTTTTGTCCTTGGGGAGAGGGAGCAGCTATGGCGAAATCAGGGGCCACTGCTCTGGGAGGAAAAATCCCCGTCAACCCGAGTGGGGGATTGGTCTCAAAAGGGCACCCATTGGGAGCCACCGGGATCGGCCAGATTGCGGAAATCGTAATGCAGCTTCGGGGAGAGGCAGGGAAACGACAGGTGGAGGATGCGCGGATAGGGATGACGGAAAACGGGGGTGGGACTGTCGGAGTCGAGGAAGCCTCCATGACCATACATATACTGGAAAAGGTTTAGTGTTTTTTGGGGAGATGGGGAAAACCTGTCCCCTTAAAACATATCATGTCGGTGTGGATCCATTCCGAATCCAAAGGTATAGAATACTCAAAACAATCAAAAGCCAGGAGTGGGTTCAAACGAGAACAAATTAGGAAAACTGAAAATACGGGAGAAAACGCGATGGCCACCAAATTCCAGAAGCTGTTTGAACCAATAAAAATTGGAGAGGTAGAGATCAAGAATCGAATCGCCATGGCCCCTATGGGAATCCTCGGCTTACTAAATCCTGATGGCAGTGTAGGGCCGCGGGGGATGGATTATTTCCTGGAGAGGGCTAAAGGTGGAATCGGCTTGATCATTACAGGTCTTTTTAAAGTTGAAAACGAGATTGAATCGCTGTCCGGCATTCCTCTGATTTCCTCGGCGGCGATAGCTTCATTCGCGGAGCTTTCCGAAGCCGTTCATGCTCTTGGATCTAAAATATTCGTTCAGCTGACCGCTGGCCTTGGACGTGTAGCTATCCCTTCTGTGCTTCGTACTCACCTGGTATCTGCTTCCGCAATTCCCAGTTACTGGGATCCGAGCAAAACTTGTCGCGAGCTTGAAACAGAAGAAGTCGAACAAATCATCAAGTGCTTTGGAAATGCGGCGGAAATCCTTGCGGCAGCAGAGATAGACGGAGTTGAACTCCATGGCCACGAAGGTTACCTGTTCGATCAATTCGCTACTCTCTTATGGAATAGAAGAACGGATAAATATGGAGGAAATCTGGAAGCGAGGCTGAGATTTCCTATCGAAGTTCTCCATGAAATAAAAGGGAGAGTGGGTCAGAGTTTTTCTGTGCAGTACAGGTTCGGGCTCAAGCATTATATAAAGGATCTACGCTCTGGAGCACTGGCTGACGAAAAATTTCTGGAAGCAGGTAGAGATATCGAAGAAGGGCTGCAAATGGCCAAAATTTTGGAGGATGCTGGCTTTGATGCTTTTCATGTCGATGCTGGCTGCTATGACAGCTGGTACTGGGCCCACCCCCCCGTTTACCAGAAGAATGGTTGCATGGTTGATATGGCTGCCCGGGTCAAGAAGGTGGTTAAAATACCCGTCATCAGTGTTGGAAAACTTGGAATTCCAGAATTGGCGGAACAGGTAATTGCAGAAGGCAAAGCAGATATCGTGGCTATTGGCAAGAGCCTTCTCGCAGACCCTTTCTGGGCGAAAAAAGTCGAAGAGGGGCGGCCCGAACAGATCCGTCCATGCATCGGATGCCATGATGGTTGCATGGGAAGGATCACCAAAGCAAAGCCATTATCTTGTGCCGTTAATCCAGCCACAGGGCGAGAGAGAACTTACAAAATCGAACGGGCAGAAAAATTTAGAAATATCATGATAATTGGGGGTGGCGTTGCAGGATTGGAAGCCGCAAGAGTAGCAGCATTTCGAGGCCATCGAGTGACTCTGTACGAGAAAACGAATTCGCTGGGAGGCCATCTTAATGCTGCATCCGTTCCCAGTTTCAAAAAGGACCTGGCCAGATTATTGGATTGGTACCAAGTAGAACTCAAGAAACTTGATTTGGAAATCAAATTGAATTTTGAGGTCAAACCAGACCTTGTTGAACGAGAGAAACCCGATGTTTTAATTATTGCCACAGGCTCGAAGCCTACCCTACCGAATATCCCTGGCCTTGAAAAAAGCACGGTTACGACAGCCATTGATCTTTTGCTCGGCAAGAAAAAGGCTGGAGAAAAAGTATTTGTTTTGGGCGGAGGGTTGATTGGGTGCGAGACAGCTCTATGGTTAGCCCAGCAAGGGAAAAAGGTTATTATCGGGGAGATACTCCATGACGTGATGATTGCCGGCATTCCAGTACAACATATGAATAGAATGATGCTAATGAACCTGCTCAAGTTTCATAACGTGGATATGATCATGAATACTTCTCTTTTGGAGGTAACTGAAAGGGGAGTGCTCATGATCGATAAAGCCTTTTGTAAAAGGAACCTGGAAGTGGATACGGTGGTTACTGCAACGGGTTTAAGCCCGGATCAAAAACTTTACAGGTCAGTGCGGGGTACAACCCCAAACCTTTTCCTCATTGGAGATTCAAGAAGAGCCCAGAATGTTATGGGTTCCATATGGGATGCTTATGAAGTAGCCAGGAACGTGTAACCGCGCTGAAATTTTGGAGGTTAAGAACGAAATGGAGGATTGGATGACTCATCTCATAGAAAATTTAATTCTTTAAATGCTATGGGAGAAATAAAGAGACATCCTGCAGTTATTTTAGGATTTCCAGAGATATCTATATGAAGACATATGGGTTGATTAACCGTTGGGAATTTTAAAGAGTTCGTCTATTCAATTATTAGAGGGATGATGTTTACACATTTGTGCGTTGATCCAAAAAACCAAAAAGGAGGAGAACAATGAGACTCAAAGACAAGGTAGCCATTATTACTGCGGCAGGTTCAGGTGCGGGGCGGGCGGGAGCCCTAATATTTGCTCGTGAGGGAGCCAAGGTGGTTGTGGGTGATATTGATCCCAAAGCTGGAGAAGAAACTGTCAGAATGGTTAAGGAGAGGGGTGGCGATGCTACTTATGTCGCCCTTGATGTGGGAAAGGTGAATGACATACAGAGATTGATAGATACGGCGGTGAAAGTATATGGCAAGATCAACATTTTGTGGAATCATGCTGGCATACCTGGTCCTGGAAAACTGGAAGACACAGAAGAGGAAGCATTGATTAAGGCCTGGGAAGTCAATTGTAAGGGTGGATTCTTTGCTGCCAAATTCGCTGTCCCTCATATGAAAAAAGCCGGGAGCGGGTCTATTATTTTCACGGCATCTGTTTCGGCCTTGAGAGCATCCCCTTTCAGCCCCTCTTATGCAATGGCCAAAGGAGGCCTGATCACCCTTACGATGTCGCTGGCGGCATATCTGGGGCCCTATAATATACGAACAAACTGTATTTGTCCAGGAATGATAGATTCGCCTATGGCACGCGTTTTCATTGATCGTAGTGGGAGTATGACAGGGGAGGCTAAAGAAAACATAGTGAAAGCAACTGCCAAAACATCGCCAATGGGTAGGGTAGCCATGCCTGAGGATATAGCTCATGCTGCTCTTTTCTTAGCTTCTGAGGAGGCTTCCTATATCAATGGAGTGATTTTACCAGTCGATGGGGGTATGATCGTAAAATTTTGACATGAAGTATACAAAAAATGATTTGATGAACACCAAATATATTCTCTAATTTTTTTGGGTGCAATACCCGAAAAAGAATGTTTTTGCCCAGTGTCATCTATGAAAGGAGAGAGACTATGCGTGGAGGAATAATGGGTAAAATCTTAAGGGTTGATCTTTCTTTGAAAAACATACGGGAGGAGTCGTTTCCGAAGGATTATTTGGAAAAATATATTGGAGGAGATGGCTTGGCGGCTAGACTTCTTTACGACGAGGTTTCCCCAGGGGTCGGTCCTCTTGATCCCGAAAATATCCTTGTAATATCCGTTGGTCCTCTTGGAGGAACCGCAGTTCAATCATCATGTAACTACTCAGTAGCAGCCAAATCACCACTTACAGGATTTACCATCTATAATTCTCATTGCAATGGCAGTTTTGCTCGAATGTTAAAATTCAGCGGATATGATGCGATAGTTGTTAAGGGCCAATCTAATAAGCCTGCACTTCTCTGGATTAATGAAGGACAAGGGGAGATCAAAGATGCTACATCTATTTGGGGCAAGGACACTTGGGAGACAGAAGATTTATTGAAACGTGATTTAGGACAGCCCAAGCTCAGCTGTATGTGTATCGGACCTGCTGGCGAGAATTTAGTGTTTCTATCTGGAATCGTAAACGATAAATCGCACGTTGCCGGCAGGGGTGGATTGGGCGCAGTGATGGGAGCAAAGAAGTTAAAGGCTATTGCCGTTTATGGGAATCAGAAAGTCCCTCTTACCCACGAGGAAAAATTTGTTGAGTTGGCCCACAAATGGCGTGAGGCCAATATGGAACAAACTGGTACTCAGAATTTATCCAAATTCGGGACGGCCGGGATAGTTAGCGCGGTGTATGCCATTGGCGATCTGCCAATAAAAAACTGGTCACGAGGCACCTTAGAAGGGTGGGAGAAACTTTCTGGTGAATATATAATTGATAATATGTTAAAGCGAAATACCACTTGCCCGAGCTGTACGATAGCTCATACCAAGCTTCTGGAACTCAAAGGAGGGGTTTTTGAGGGTGAATGTAAGATGCCAGAATATGAAATTTTGGTGGCCATGGGGAGCAATATAGGTGTGACTGACCCAACAGTTGCTGCAAAAGGTGGTGAACTCTTAGACAAATATGGTCTTGATGGTCTGGGCGTCAGTAATGTTATTGGCTTTGTCATGGAATGTTATGAAAAGGGTCTAATAAATAAAAAAGATACGGGTGGACTTGATCTCAAGTTCGGCAATTATGAAGCTGCGTTCGAAATGGTGGGGAAAATAGCAAAACGTGAGGGATTAGGGGATATACTTGCTGACGGACCAGTGCGGGCTGCTGATTACATTGGGAAGGAATCTCATAAATTTATAGTTCATGTTAAAGGTATGCCCCTGACAATGCATGACCACAGAGCTGCCTGGGGTTATGCACTTCAATATGCAATAGGAAGTGCAGGTCCAGCCCATGAGGGTGGTCCCCTTTTTGCCGAAATGACAAATATTCTACCTCGCTTTTCCATCGAAGGGAAGGCCAAGGCTGTGAAAATAGGGCAAGAACTGAGATGTTTTATCAACACACTGGGCGTATGTTCCTTTGGGGCAACAGGAGTGAGTCAAACATTAATGGCAGAGACGGTCTCCGCAGCCACTGGACTAAACATTGGGGCTGAGGATGCATCTATCATAGGCAGGCGACTGATAAACCTTAGACGAGCCTTCAATATCAGGCATGGCTTAACGCCGGAAGATGATACACTTCCTTACCGGTACTTGTCAGACCCGCCACCTGATGGCGGGGCCAAAGGAAGTGCTGTACCCATAAAGCCGATGGTATATGAATATTACAATCTAATGGGCTGGGACCTAAAAACTGGGAAACCTTACAGGAAAACTCTAAAGGAGCTCGGATTAGAGGATGTAGCTGAGGATCTTTGGGGCTAAACACCCAATAAACTAACTTCAGTCAATTATTGAGAGGCATAGGCGATTTTGAGCCTAAATAATAGATTTTTTGCTATGTATGTCGGTTGTATTGGATCTACTATGAATTCAGGTAGACTAACTGTTTAAGGTCAATGGAGGAGATTCAAATGAGCAAAGATCCAACGTATTCAGGGATAGGAATAAGTCTAAAGGGCTTGATAAGCCGGCAAGAAATACTCGATTTGATGGAGGCAATTATCGCTTTAGCTGGAAATCTCGTGGGGACGCCTAATGGGTACGCATACTTTTATGATCCTGAAGAGAAGAATCTGGAGGTCCAGGTTAGTCTGGGTTGCTTTGAAATTGTCGGCCTCCAGATTGGGCCTGGCGAAGGGCTTGCGGGAAGGGTTTGGAAAACTGGCCAACCCTTAGTGGTAAACAATTACATTAAATGGCCAGGGAGGATTAGGGACAATAGATTCGACAGGCTCTGTGGTGCGGTAGGAGTACCTTTTAAGCCAAAGTTCGGAGTTGGTGGTGTTATGGGTTTGGGCTACGCGAAGGAGGGTAAAGGTTTTTGCCAACGAGACATCGCAATATTAAACCAGTTTTCCCTGTTGGCGTCAATCGCTTTGGACAATGCATATTTGCATGCGAAGTTGGAGCAAGAGTTAAAGGAAAGGAAGCGATTAGAGGATGCGCTAACACAAAGAGAAAGGGAGTTGGAGGTCAAGGCGACCGATCTAGAGGAGTTGAATACCGCATTGGGGGTTTTGCTGAGAAGAAGAGATGAAGACAAAATCGAGCTTGAAAAGAAGGTGTTATTCAACATTAAACAATTAGTTCAACCCTGTATAACAGAATTGGAAAAGAGTGGGCTGGATGGAAGACAAGCGGCCTATATAAAGATCTTGAGATCCAATCTCGATGACATTGTTTCACGATTTTTGCCGATCGTATCTCTCGATTATTTAACTCCTGCGGAGATTCGGATAGCCAATTTTATAAAGTACGGGAAAACGACAAAAGAGGTGGCCGATCTGTTGTGTCTATCCGTTGAAACAGTTAACAGTCACAGAAAGCATATAAGGAAGAAGTTGGGCATCACGAACAAGAAGAGATACTTGGGAAGTTTTTTTCTTATGTCGGAAAATATGTGAAGAGACATCCCCATTTTTTACCCGATTTTTCACCATTGCCTTTTCAGGAGAATTTGGTAACCTTCTCTCAAGTAAACGACCCTGACTTTCCGATCAGGGCATTCTGGGGAGGTTACCAATCGAAGGTCCTCTTTCGCGGATGTCTGATATACCGCTTGAACGTTTCTGTAGTGATGTTGTCTTCAATGCTGCCACCGTAGTATTCGGTGCTCCAAAGCTGGGTGCCTCACAGTCTCTTCTTTACCTGCGGAAACCCCTCGAATATCGTTTTAGATGTAATTGCTTTAAAGATGATATAAGCATTAACCATCTCGAAGGAGAACGGGGCCTTCATTTCAAATCGCTCCCGGAATTGAGTACAAGTGGATAGATATACGATCAGCAGGCTTGGTCCGGGACGCTTCCTGACGCCGGCGAATACCCTTCTGTCAGGGGCATACACCAGGACATGTACAGTGGCCACCTCTGGACTCGAAGGCAACAAAGCGGGTTTGGGTCGCCGGGAGAGAGCAATGAGCTCATCTAGAACTAAGGTCTATTCACCGGGTTGGAAACCCTGTGACCAGCAGAGAGGAGGAAAGAAATGGAAACGAGAAAAAGGAGAATAGTAGAAGTCGCCATAGTATCATCATTAATTCAGTTAACCGTATTGCTACTGGCTATTGGTGTATGCGTCGGGCAAACACAAACTCCGAAACCTGAAACTCTTGTTTTGGGCTTTATGAACCCGCTCTCTGGCGGTGCGGCTGCGTGGGGTACGGCCTCTCTGGGCGGCGCAGAGGTGGCTGTTGAAGATATCAATGCCAAGGGTGGAGTCACTGTTCAAGGCAAAAGATATATAATGAGACTTATTGTGGAGGATGATAAGTACAATCCTGAAGTAGCAATGACGATAGGTCACAAGTTTGTTTATAGAGATAAAGTAAAATTTTTTATAGGACCCATGGGTTCAGCTCTTCTTGAAGCTCTACTTCCTGTAATCATAACCCCTAATAAAATTATTACTGCTACAACGGCTTTTTCACCAATAGCGAAAACGAAATATTCCTTCGTATTTGTGTCAAGCCCAGCAGAAAAGGGACCGTCCTTTTTTAGGTTTTTACAGGAGAAGTATCCGAAAACAAGTTCCATTTGCATTGTTTATCCCAATGATGCTAGTGGTATATCAGTAAAGGACACACTGACTAAACTTGGGAAAGCCGCGGGGTTCACTGTGGTCGGAGTTGAGGCTTATGAACGGGGTACCTCTGATTTTTATCCACTGATGAGTCGCGTTACAAAAATGAAGCCTGATATAATCGAGTACTGTAATTCACCTGATGGAGATGTTGCGCTCATGGTCAGGTCGGGCTACGAGTTAGGGTACAAAGGTCTAAACACAATAGGCACAGTTGATGCGGATTTTGTAAAGTTTGTCCGGATAGCAGGTAAGGAAGGTGCCGAGGGGTTCATTATGTGTAGACCAGCGGCTTATGATTCGCCAGATGCCACCCCGAAGGAGCGAGATATATTTGGAAGGTATCTTCAGAAACATGGAAAGAATGCACCGGTTTCAGTGGTTCTTATGAGTCACTACGGTGCAACATGGAATTTAGCTCGTGCTATTGAGAAGGCTAACACCTTCGATCCAGATGTGATAGTAGATGTGCTTGAAGGTCTAAACCTTGAAATGCCAATTGGGATTTGCCGTTTTGGTGGACAAAAGACCTACGGAATAAAGCGCCAACTTGTAGAGCCTATTTTCTACACCCAGATAAAAGATGGGAAAGGAGTCCTTATCGGTAAGGCTTTAGGAGAATGTCCCTAAGAACAGAATCGACGGAGCATTAGGGTTTGCCGTTAATTCGGGTCGCATTACCGCTGAAAATGTATTGAAGTGCATTGGCAAAAATGGTTATTGAGTTAGCTCCGCATAAGTTGTACTTTCACAATTTGTGCATGCTGTCAGCAAACGGTCGAAAAGTTGATCTTCCCAGAAGCGTCTATTGAACCGGTAGCAAAATTCATCTAAATATGCCTGTAGGTGTTTTCGACCGAAACGATGGTATGTTCCTAAGCAAGAAGGTCTTTGCGTTTGAAATGATAATATGAACCCACGGAAGTGGTTTTTCTCCAGAAACGAGAGGATATTGTTCATGCTCGACTCCAAGATCGGCCAGAGCGTTATATATGTTCAGGTCATCTGTTTGAATTTTGCTGCCCGGTTCTATATTTTCTTTCACAAATTTGCTGACAGTATCCTGGTTAAGTTTTTTTACTACTTCCATCTTTACAAAGCCCGCATGCTCTTTTTTGGTATCTGTAGATACAGCCACAAGAACCTTGGATTTAGTAGTTCCTCTTCCTCGTTTTTTCCCCTTGTCCTTATCTCCCCAATAGGCATCATCAAGTTCCACAATGCCTTTCAGCTTATATCTTCTATCTTGTTCTGCCATAGCCCTACGAATCTTTTGCAACAATGTCCAAGCAATCCAATAACTGATTTTGAGTTCTTTAGATATAGACAACGCCGAATGCCCTCTTTTATCACAGGCAACCATAAAAATAGTCCAAAACCAAACCATCAAGGGAGTTCTCGTTTTATGCATAACTGAGCCGGCAGTTAAAGATGCTTGATATCTACAATCTTTACATTGGTACAAAAAACGGCCACTATGAAAACCATATTTTTGGCTATTCCATCTTTGGCAGATGAACCCATTTGGCCATCGTAGATTAAAAAGATGTTCAATACATTCTTTCTGAGAAGGAAAACGTTGATTAAATTCAAGCAGGGATATTCGTTCCCGTTGAACCATATATTGGGCCTCTTGAATGCAAAATTTGTTGTCGTTACCATAATATTATAATTGCGGAGCTAACTCAATAACCATTTTGGCAAATGAATTAACATGAATCGTCGGGTAGTGACAGGAACATTAATATGTCTTGTAGACATCCATAGTACGAATCTATAACATGATAGCATGATTGGCTGCCTCAATGCCTTTCTCTTCAATGACATTGATGACGGCTTGTAATCCAAACCGATGAATATTAAACGCCGTCTCGTTGAGTGTCACTGTCAGAGATGAGTCAGATTCTTCGCCTTCAGGCGAAGTGAGAATATGCGAAATGGTCGGGTTTTGAGGAGGCCATAAGGATACTGCATATGGAGTTGAGTTACTTCGCTCAGATTGCAGTGAATTCATTGGTACTGGCAAGTACCTATGCACTTATTGCTGTGGGACTTACTTTGGTCTTTGGTCTTATGAACGTCGTTAACTTTGCGCACGGGGAGTTCTACATGATGGGGGCCTTTGTTCTTTATTATCTCACAACCGGTCTTGGCCTAAACTACCTTTTGTCATCTGTACTAGTTATAGGAAGCATGGGTTTCCTTGGTATGGGTGTCGAGAGATTTTTGTTTCGTCGTCTTCGAAACGACCCCTCAAGTATGCTTATCCTGGCTATAGCGATATCATCGATTTTCCAACACTCTTTTTTACTAATCTTCGGTCCGGATGACAGGGTTCTAAACCCGGTGCTTCGGGGCACAATAAGGATATTTGGTGTATCGCTCTCAGAGGCAAGGCTAGTCGTCATAATAGTTGGAATAGTATTGATAAGTGCATCAGCGTTATTTCTTCGTAAGTCGAAAATCGGAATGGCAATGCGTGCTGTGGCGCAGGACGAGGAGGCAAGCTCTTTGCGCGGAGTCAACGTTAGCCATATTCGATTAATGGGCATGGGCATTGGGTGCAGCTTAGCCGCGGCAGCCAGTGTCGCAGTCGTTCATTTATTTACCATTAACCCCTATATAGGTTCACAATATCTCATGAAAGCATTCATTATAGTTATCGTAGGAGGGCTTGGGAGCTTCAGTGGGAGCATTCTCGGTGGCGCTCTTTTGGGAGTTTTGGATGGTTTTGGTCTTGCGCTTATAGGGTATCCTGCACATATTGTAGGTTTCGTTGTTGTCTTCCTCTTACTAGTTTTTAGAAGGAGAGGTATTTGGGGCCATGACTAAGCGAAAGTTGACGACCTTTTTCTTCATTCTGGGTCTCATTGCTCTTGTTGCCTTGCTACCTCTATTTGTTAAAGACGTCTATTACATACATATTCTAACAAATTTGTGCCTCCATAGCGTGTTTGCCGTCAGCCTTTGGCCTATCTTAGCTATGGGAGAATTAGCAATTTCTCATGGCGCTTTCATAGCCATTGGTGCTTATGCATCCTCTGTAATGGTGATGCGCTTAGGTATGTCATCCTGGCTAGCCTCGCTAATGAGTGCAGTGGCGGGATTCCTTATTGCCCTCATCATTGGGTATCCCAGCCTGAGAGTAAAAGGGGCTTATTTTTTCTTATTAACGTTTGCCTTTACAATGACGGTGGTACTGAGCTTTAGTTACTTATTTAAACCCATTTTCGGCGGTGCTGAAGGGATTGCTAATGTGCCTCCGTTCTCGAGTCTTGTTATTGCAGGCCGCAGTGTAGAATTTAGTGGTAAGATAGAAAATTTCTATGTTGCATTACTGTTAATGCTATTTACTGTCGGTATTGTTTATAGCTTGTATCACTCCAGGTTTGGCAGAGCTTTGGCTGCCATTCGAATGAGCGATCTTCTTGCAGAACATATTGGCGTAGACGTGCGAAACTACAAAGTTTTTAACTTCGCAATTTGTTCTGCTTTAGCTGCGACAGCAGGGAGTTTCTTCGCTCACTATCACGGCCATGTCAGTCCCACGGCCTTTCCTCCCACTTTGGGGATTAAGATTCTCTTCTATGTGATAGTAGGGGGCGGAAGCTATATTAGCGGTGCTATTCTTGGTGTAGTGGTCTTAGACATTTTGGAGGAGACTTTCCGAGAATTTGGGCAGTACGAAGTACTTGCTTCTTCGCTTTTTGTCTTAATTATTATGCTTTTTATGCCTCACGGTCTGCTTGGCGGGCTCAGAATGCTGAAGTCACAGATATTCAAGCTTTTAAGGGTCAAGGTGGCAGGGTAGGATTGGGGCAAACATGATGTTGCTCAAAATCGACAAGATTACCAAGCACTTCGGAGGTTTAGCTGCTCTCAAAGGGGTTCGCTTTGATATTGGAGAAGGGGAGATCTTAGGCTTAATCGGACCTAACGGTTCAGGAAAGACGACACTGATAAACATTATCAGCAATGCTCTGAGGCCAACAGCTGGGAAGATACTATTTGAAGAACGGGACATAACGAAACTGCCGGCGCATATTAGGCTGCGAATGGGGATCAGCCGGACCTTCCAACATACCCTGTTTTTTGGCAGCCTCAGCGCTTTCGAAAATGTGGCTTTTGGTTGTGAGTTCAGTCTTGAACAGGGCTGGAATCTTTTTAGGAGGTTTTCAACAAGAAAAGGAATGCAGAATAACTGGTCAAAGGCTGTGGAGCTCCTGCGTTTTACTGGACTACTAGAGGCTAAGGATAAACTGGCTGCGAGCCTATCGCATAAGGAACAAAAGTTGCTCAACATAGCGATCGCTATGAGTTCTCGTCCCAAGCTGATGCTATTGGATGAACCACTATCGGGGATGAGCCCTGCAGAGGTGCAATCAACGATGGAGCTTATTAAAAAAATACGAGATGACAAAGAAGTAACAATTTTGCTAGTGGAGCATAACATGAAGGCGGTTGTAAGCAATTGTGACAAACTTATTGTCTTGAATTATGGTGAGGTAGTCGCGGAGGGATCACCGCAAGAAGTGGTCACAAACATAAATGTGATCGAGGCCTATCTTGGATCAGAAACGGAACTGTCTTAAGCTTGAAAAAATAGATGTGTTTTATGGGAAGGCAAGGGCACTAAGTGACGTTTTCCTAGAAGTTCCCGAGGGAGAGATTGTTTCTCTCATTGGTCTCAACGGGGCAGGAAAATCGACAACGTTGAATGTCATAGCGGGGCTAAAACAGCCTAGCGGCGGGGAAGTATGGTTTTTTGATAAGAAAATCAATAGCCTACCTCCTCATGAGCGCTTTAAAGAGGGTTTGGTTTTGGTTCCCGAAGGACGGAGAATTTTCCCCTATATGAGTGTCCTGGAGAATATTAAAATGGGTGCATACTTACTCAAAAGCAAGAAAGAGGTAACCAATAGAATTCAGAAGGTTTTTGAACGGTTCCCTAGGCTGAGGGAAAGAGCTAAGCAGAATGCCGGAACCTTGAGTGGTGGAGAGCAGCAGATGGTTATTTTGGCATGTACCGTGATGTCGAATCCCAAACTGCTCATGTTAGATGAGCCGTCGTTAGGTCTTTCTCCTGTAGTAGTCGATGAGGTAGGCAGGATTGTGAGGTATATCAATTCATTGGGAACGACGGTGCTCTTGGTTGAGCAGAATACCCGACTAGCTCTTAAACTGGCACAAAAAGTATATCTTCTTGAAACGGGCAATATTGTCTATTCGGGCAATAGCAAAAATGCTCAAGAGAATGACCATATTAAGAAGTCTTATTTAGGGTTGTGAAGAGTCCGTTCGTGTTTAAAAACGCACTGAATATTGGTCAAGTCTACTACACGGTTGCAAGACGAACAGTGAAGTTGACCATTTCTTAAATCTTCGAGTGAGCCAAGCTTCTGCAGGAAATCCTCACGATTGTCTTCATGAATAGCTTCGATTATTTTTTGTCCGTCTCTCTGCGGTGGCAAAATGAGTTTTAGAAACCCTGATATCACCGATTTTAAAAACTCCATCATGAATGCTCCTCTGTTCATTCTGCCAGGGGAAGTCCCCAGTCCATTTAATCCTCCATCGGGTTGCAGGTTTAATCCACGTTGTTCTCAGGCAAACTCTACCTGCCGAAAGTGACCCCCATTCTCGCTAACATAGGAAGAGGTCACCATGTGGCTTGTCATCTGTACGCACTTCGGTAATAACGATGTGGACCATCGAATATCTATAGCCTGATACTCCTGAAATTACGACGCGGTCAACTGTGAAACATTCAGGACCGTCATTTTTGTCACTTAAGAATATGATATTTATCAGCTTATCCAATATCCATAAGGAGGGAGTGCAAAATGAGAAACGGATATAATTATCCGTTGTTCTGCACGATTGCTCAGACCGGCCAGGTCTTTGATGTCTATCACCGACCGGGGAATGTGCATGATTCCAACGGAGCTAAGGGATTTGTACTGGAATGCCTTGAGCGAATCCGTGAGGTCCTTCCATACGTGACCATCGAGGTTCGGATGGACGGTGCTTTTTTAGCGACGAGATGGTGGGGCTACTCGATGGGATGGGAATCGAGTTCACTCTTTCGGTTCCCTTTGAGCGATTTGTGGAGTTGAAAGGGCTGATTGAACAACGACAGCGGTGGCGGCGGCAAGATGAGACCTGGTCGTATTTTGAGTGTCCTTGGAAACCTAAGAGATGGAACACGCGGTATCGGATTTTGTTTATCCGGCAGCGGTGTAAAGAGATTGACAGGGAGCCGATCCAACTGGACCTGTTCATCCCTCAGACCTATGGGTATCGGTATACGGTCATTGTGACGAACAAGATGGTCGGGATGCGAAAGGTTCTTAGGTTTCATCACGGGCGAGGATATCAGGAAAAGGTGTTCGGGGAACTCAAGTCCCAGAGCCAGATGGATTACATCGCGGTCCGGCGTCTCTCTGGCAATCAACTGTATCTGATGACAGCAATCTTGGCTCATAATCTGAATCGGGAGCTTCAGATGAGGACAGAGCCGAAGGTTCGGGGAACAACCGAAAGGCGAACTCCGTTGTGGCAGTTTGAAGAATTGGCGACGCTGCGTCATCACATTCTGCAGCGAGCCGGGCGCTTCACATGGCCAAAGGGGAAACTGACCCTGACCATCACAGATAATCCTGCGCTGCGAAGTAATATCCTTCGTTTTCTCGATGCTCTCAAGGAGGCAGCCTAAGTTTCGCAGTATCATTTCCCAGCTTTTTATGCAATGTTGAGGTTAATTCAACCCTACATAGCAGAATTGGAAAAGAGTGGGTTGGATGGAAGACAAAAAGCCTATATAAAGATCTTAAAATCCAATCTCGATGACATTGTCTCACAATTTTTGCCCATCATATCTCTCAATTATTTAACTCCCGCGGAGATTCGGATAGCAAATTTTATAAAGTATGGAAGAACTACAAAGGAGGTAGCAGAGTTGTTGGGTCTATCCATAGAAACAATCAACAGTCATAGAAAGGGAATCAGAAAGAAAATGGGTATTATAAATAAGAAGATAAACCTGGGAAGTTTCCTCTTGTGTCGAAAAGGAGGTGAGAAGGTCTCCCCATTTTATACCTGATTTTTCACCATTGCCTTTTTAGGGGAATTTGGTAATCTTCGCCGAAATATAATTTGTTTAAGGAGCATGTAGTGCTGAGATCAGATGGTGTGGGAAAATGTTACGGGGAATTTCGGGCATTAGGTAGTGTTAGCATACAGGTCAACTCAGGGGAATTTGTCTCTATCATTGGCCCTAATGGGGCTGGCAAGACAACCCTGGTGAATATTTTAACCGGGCATTTTAAGCCCGATACAGGTAAGGTTTACTTTAGGGACAAGGATGTTACAGGCATTAAACCAGAAAAGCTTTGTAAGATGGGGGTGGCCAGGTCTTTTCAAATGATAAATATTTTCCCTGAGTTTACTGTCCATGAATTTTTATCAGTCGCTATCGTTTCAAGGCATGGGAGGGAGACAAGTTTACTCTCTAACCTGAAACACGATAAAAAAATCAACGAAGAGGCTTTTGAGATAGCAACACTCTTTGGGTTGGAAAATAAAAAAGGCATTTGTGCAAAAAATTTGCCACAAGGAGACAAAAAACTATTAGACATCGCATCAGCCTTTGCCCTGCACCCAGAAATTATACTGTTAGATGAGCCTACCAGCGGGGTGAGCACAGCAGAAAAGTTCAAGATTATTGAGACCCTCGTATCGGCATCGAAAGAGATCGGGATTAAATCTATCGTGCAGATTGAGCATGATATGGACATTGTTTTTTCATATTCCGACAGAATCATAGCCCTGCACCAAGGAGATGTACTGGCAGACGGCACTCCCAAAGAGATTCAGAACAACGAACAGGTCATCTCGATGATTTTAGGTAAGAGACGTTAAGGAGGGACATGTTCAGTGTCACTTAAAGTTGACCATGTCGATGTGTTTATCCAGGCCAGTCATATCCTCAGGGACATTTTAATCGAGGTAGCTGAGGGAGAGGTTGTCTGCCTTATCGGGAGAAACGGGGCCGGAAAAAGCACGATGTTAAGAACTATCATGGGGTTTCTGAAGCCACGATCCGGCAGAGTAGAATTTCTAAAACAGGACATATCGTGGCTTCCAGCATATAAGATAGCACAGATGGGGATGGGTTATGCGCCGGAAGATGCGGGGATATTTCCTGACTTGACCGTTCAGGAGAATATTGAAATTGGTTCTTGGGTAAGGGAGACATCACGGACCCCGGAAGAGAAGGTGAGACTTGCCTATCAGGTTTTTCCCCTGTTGGAAAAGTATAGGTCGAGAAAGGGAGATCAGATAAGCGGAGGGGAGAGAAAGATGCTCTCAATCGCTAGGGCCTTGGCTTCGGAGCCGAAGATGCTTCTACTCGACGAACCCTTCGAGGGGTTGTCACCGGCCATAAGCATATCGATCAAGGAAAAAATTTATGAGATATCGATGCTTGGTGTTTCAATGCTTATCGCAGAGTCAAATGTGCACCATGTGCCAGAATCTACAAGAATGCTATATGTCATAGAAAGGGGGGAGGTCATTTTCGCAGGCAAGCCCGAAGAAGTACATAAGAACGAAGCTGTTGCTAAAATCATTAGTGGTTAAGGATAAAGAAGCGGGGTTTCAATGGAAAGGAGGAGAAAAATGGAAAAGACAAGACGCGAATTCATCAAGATGACTGGAGGAGCCGCCCTGGGTTCGGGTTTGGTGCTTGGGGGGTTAGGCAAGTCGGCGCAGGCAGTCCCACCTTCAAAGCCTCTTAAAGGGGTTCCTTCAACGCCTTTAAAGATAGGGGTAATGCCTCCCTTATCTGGTATTCCCGCATATGTGGGTGAGGCTGGCTGGAGAGCTACGCAACTTTGGGCTGACGATTGCAATGCCGCTGGAGGAATTCTGGGAAGGAAGATTGAGCTCCATTTGGAAGAGGAGACTACTCCCAAAGAGGCCGTTGAGAAATTTAGAAAACTTACCATGCAAATTAAGTGCGATGTGATTGTAGGTGTCGTATTCACCTCAACTAGCCTTGCTCTGGCGCCGGTTGCCGAGGAGCTTGGCCAGCTTTTTTTGTCCTGGGATGGAACAACCCAAAAGGGACTTGAAGAAACCATGCCCAATCCAAAGTATATCTTCAAAAGCTCTAATAACGAAGCGGAAGCCGTCCAAGCGGCTATAATGGCGGCAGAACTCTTTCCCAATACTAAAAGAATAGCCGGTATTAACTTGGACTATTCATATGGCAGATGCGTCTGGGAATCTTTTAGGACTGTTCTTAAGTATTTTCTTCCCAAGGTGGAGGTTGCCGTTGAACTTTGGCCTAAGTTTGATTGTTTAGATTTCACTCCCTACATCCCCGCCATTAGGAAAGAAAAGCCTGACCTCTTGATGGCTTCCTTTGCCGGACAAACTTTGCTGGTGTTTTTGAAACAGGCAATCCAAACAGGCCTCTTTAAAGAGATGAAAGGCTGTATGATTGAGGGAGGCCAGATGCATGAAGAACTTAAGAAGGAATTTACTCCCGAGGGAATGATTTTGGGTTACAACAGCCTCTACTTCAAATGGACGGATACCTGGCCATTGCTTAGAGACTCCGTGAACAAATACTATGCAAGATTTAAGTCCTATCCCATTAGTGAATGTGACAATGCCTATTTTGTTTTGGAGTCGTACAAAACTGCTGTGGAAAAGGCTTATTCCATCACAGGGACGTGGCCAACGAAGGAACAAATTGCAAAGATTCTACCCAATATCGAGGTTGAATGTCCCTCAGGTTACAGAAGCTGGTCACATGACAAGCGCATGCTTGCTAATTACTTTATGGGGGTCACTACCCATAAGAACCCGTACGATTTTGTGACCATTGATCAGGTGAGAGTAATGTCACCCGCCCAGATCCAGATACCCTATGGGATGAAGTTCGAGGATTGGGTCAAGGGCTGGGGCAAAGTTTGAAGATACTGCTCACAGATGAGCAAAAGAGTTCGTTCGCCGTAGGGCGGTTGGTTTTACTCTTTTTTAGGTCCTTTGACAGGCTACAGGTCCTAATGCCTCCGGATTCATTGAAGGCTTGTGATTTGCGGTTTAGCTTTGCATAAGGAGTTGATTTAGGATGGAATTAGGTATTGTGGTGGCGATGGTGCTATCGGGTATTTTTAACGCTTCGTGGCTTTTCCTTCTATCAGCGGGTCTTCAGATACTTTTTGGTGTCCAGAAAGTGTTTAATATTGCATGCGGGACTATATTTGTTCTGGGCGCATATCTGGGTGTTACATTTGTCAATATCTTTTTGAGCGGAGGGCTTCCAAAGTCGCTCTTTATAATCCCCTTAATTTGTGCGGGCTTATCCTCGGTATTGATAGGTCCCCTTATCGAGAGAGGGTTGCTAAGGTTCGTTTACGGTCGGGATGTTCATTTTCAACTTTTGATATTCTTTGCTCTTTCGCTCATTATTGAGGACATCATCCGGATGGTGTGGGGGGTTTCCCCTCGTTCGACACCGGCTGATCTCTACGGTCTTTACGGCCAGATAGACCTTTTAGGCTCCTTAGTACCAGTTTACAACTTTGTTGTTATTTTGATCAGTCTAATGATCGCTGCCGCGACTGGGTATATTCTGATTCGTACGAGGTTTGGAAAGATCATCAGGGCCCAGGCGGACAACAGTGAAATGGTTGAAGCCCTAGGTATCAACACGAAGCGTATGGGCTTGAAGGTTTTCACCTTTGGGACAGTACTTGGGACATTGGGGGGTGCTCTGATCATTCCATCGACGGCAGCCATCGCGGATATGGGGGCAGAGCTTCTTGTACTGGGGTTTGCCATCATTGTCATTGGTGGGTTGGGGAGCATGAGAGGTGCCTTGGTTGGGGCGCTGATTGTAGGCATTTTGAGATCCATAACCATCATGTTTTATCCGGAATTGGAATTATTTATTGTTTATCTGATTGTCATTGTGAGTTTGGTTTACAAACCGGAAGGGATATTTGGGAAGAAAGGGTTTTGAAGTTCCGGCGAGTGCGAATCAGCAAGGATCATGAATGTTTAGATTGCTTAGAAATTCGAAGGGATGGTTACTGGCAGTTGTTTTGTTGATATTATTGGTATTTCCTCGGTTTGCCAGCGGATATCATACTTACCTGATGTTAACTTTCTTCGCCTACGCGATTATATTGCTTGGGCTCAACCTATTGTTGGGGTACACAGGGTTACTATCTTTCGGTTATGCACTTTATGTTGGCATAGGTGCCTACACGGCGACCTTCTTGATGTCGAAATTTTCAATCATGTCTATGGAAGTGATCATTGTTATTTCGATTATGATCTCCGCCATCCTTGGGTCGTTAATGGGGATTTTATGCGTGAGGTACGTGAAGATTTACTTTGCCATGCTGACCTTGGCCTTCAGTTCGCTATTTCACTCTTTAATTTTGAAAACCTATCGTATTTCTGGAGCCGATGAGGGTCTACATGTTTTAAGGCCTTACCTATTGGGTTTTAACCAGACGGAGATTCCAAAGATGGAATTTCTGGCTGGGAGTTTTTATTACTATAATCTTGCCGTGGCCGTCATTGCTACTTTTATTATGTGGAGAATTGTCTCATCTCATTTTGGACTATGCTTAAAATCCATAAGGGAGAATCCTGAGAAAGCCAAGTATTTGGGGATCAATATCATCAAGTGCAGGGAATATGCGTTTATCCTTTCATCTGTTTATGGTGCTGTAGGAGGGGCCTTATTAGCTTCTATCACGGGTCATGTAGATTCTTCTGTCGTTTATTGGACTCACTCTGGGAGCCTCGTTTTTATGGCACTTCTTGGGGGTTTTCAGAGCTTCTTTGGCCCACTCATTGGGGCCGTGGTCTATATTTACCTGCAAGATACCGTGATGTCGATAACGCAGTATTGGAGAATTATCTTTGGGATCATCTTGGCATTCATTGTGATTGTGGCGCCGGGTGGTTTGATTGGTGTGATGGAGTATTTCATGAAGAGATTCAGAGATATAAAGGGGGCAAATTGAGAAAGGAGATTAGTTGAATGATGAGTACGAAGTTAAAGGTAGTGAGTCCTGTAGGAGAGCCGGGGGTTAAGGAGATATCCCCTCCCCCTTCCCTTAATACGTTGAATGGTAAGACGGTCTGTGAGGTTTGGAATGGGGGTTTTGAGGGGCATGTTTCTTTCCCTATCGTTAGGGAGATGCTGCAAAAGCGGTATCCCGATGTAAAGGTGATACCGTATACCGAGCTTCCAATGGCTACTATTCCTTCATTTGGTTCAGCAAATAAGGCCCAGACCTTAGAGGCTTTGAGGGTAGCGCTCGCGGAGAAGGGCTGTGACGCAGTGATAACCGGCAACGGGGGTTGAGGGACCTGCACACCGGCCGCGGTGCGGCCAGCCTTAGTAGCAGAGAAGGCGGGGATACCTGCTGTCGTGATTGCTGCGACGAGTTTTCTCCCCCTTGTTCATTTATTAAGTGTGGCGGAAGGAGTGCCGGGTCTAGGGGTTGCCGAATATCCTAGTACCCTTGCCATCGATTCAGAGGCTGTGATAAGAGAGAATTTTGAGAAGATGACTTTTGATCGGATTATCGAGGCACTCACTAAACCTGTGAAGGAGTCAAAAGGCCGGCAGGAGACCAGATCTGAAGGCACCCTTGAGGAGATGGAAGGCAGTCTTGAGGAGATCAACGAGTACTTCTACAGAAGAAATTTGACCGATGGGCTTCCCATCATTCCTCCGACGACAGAGAGGGTTGAGGAATTTTTGAAATATACAGACCGGTCCCCCCATGAGGAGATAGCCATACTTCCGCCGGGAAACCTGAGGGCAACGCCATCCATTATTGCGGCTAATGGGGTGATGGCAGGGTGTCGGCCTGAGCACATGCCGATATTGATAGCAGCCGTGGAGGCGATAGCAGATCCTGATTATGACTTAGAGCAGATTGGCACCACCTATGGACTTAACCCATTTTTGCTGATCAATGGGCCGATTATTAAGCAGTTGGGCATCGAGCACGGGGTAGGGCTTATTTCTCGTGGATCTAACCCTGCGATGGGTCGTGCCCTGGGTCTGATCATAAGGAACATAGCTGGTTTCAGGCCTGGAGAGCAGCGAATGGGGACATTTGGTTATATTTTACCCTTCGTTCTGGCGGAGGATGAAGAGGGTTCTCCATGGGAGCCTTTCCATGTGGGGCGGGGTTTTGATAGAAATACGAGCACGGTGACGGCGGGAGGGACGGTCAACTGGGGGGGGCAAGCTTTTCCATCCGGGACCGACCCCGAAGGTCTTTTAAAAATTATATGCCGCGAAATTGTTAGACATATCGTCCTCCATATTCAGATGGTGTTTGGGAAGATGGCGATGTGTACTGTCATCATCAATCCAAGTGTGGCCCAGGGTATTGCCCGTGGTGGCTACTCAAAAAAGGATGCTGAACAGTACTTGTTTGAAAATTCAAGGGTTACAATAGGCGAAATTAGTTTTGAATGTAAATATGGATTTGGTAATGGTGGATCTCAGACAATCTGTAGCTTGGCAGCCATAGAGGGGCGTACGGGTAGCCTAAAGGAGTGGGCTGATCTCGAGGACCAACCAGATGTTACGGTTCCGGCAATGGGATACCCCGGGTTGACTCACATTGCTGTATGCGGGGATCCGGTCAGAAACAAGGCGATGGTCTTTTACACCTGTTATAGCAGGCCGACGACCAAGGAGATAAAACTGCCTGCGAACTGGGGTAAGCCGATGCGGTGATAAATTTGAATGATCAAGTAGGAAAAGGTTATGGATGGAGTCATGGTGAATTATGGTTGTCGTTGCGAAGTCTCAGTGTAAAGGAGGAGAAAAATCAAAAAGACAAGACGTGAGTTCATTAAGATGACCGGAGGAGCTGCTCTCAGTTCGGGTTTGGTGCTTGGGGGGTTAGGCAAGTCGGCGCAGGCAGTCCCACCTTCAAAGCCTCTTAAAGGGGTTCCTTCAACGCCTTTAAAGATAGGGGTAATCGCTCCCCTATCTGGTATTGCCGCGTATGTAGGTGAGGGTGGGTGGAGGGCTACGCAAATCTGGGCCGACGATTGCAATGCGGCTGGAGGAATTCTGGGGAGGAAGATTGAGCTCCATTTGGAAGAGGAGACCACAGCAAAAGAGGCCGTTGAGAAATTCAGAAAACTTACCATGCAAGCTAAGTGCGACGTGGTTGTAGGTGTCGTATTCACCTCAACTACCCTTGCTCTGGCGCCAGTTGCTGAGGAGCTTGGCCAGCTTTTTATGTCCTGGGATGGAACGACCCAAAAGGGACTTGATGAAACCATGCCCAATCCGAAGTATGTTTTCAGAAGTTGCAATAACGAAGCGGAAGCGGTCCAAGCAGCCATATTGACGGCAGAACTTTTTCCCAATACTAAAAGAGTAGCCGGTATTAATATAGACTATTCACATGGCAGATGCTCTTGGGAGGCCTTTACGACTGCTCTTAAGTATTTCCTTCCCAAGGTGGAACTTGTCGTTGAACTTTGGCCTAAATTTGATTGTGTAGATTTCACTCCTTACATACCGGCTATTAGAAAAGAAAAGCCTGATTTCCTGCAGACCTCCATGTCTGGTCAATCTATCGTGATTTTTTTGAAGCAGGCAGTCCAAACAGGACTCTTTAAAGAGATGAAATTCTGCGCGGTTACTGGAGGGCTGACCCATGAAGAACTTAAGAAGGAATTTACTCCTGAGGGATTGATTATGGGCTACAACAGTCTCTACTTCAAATGGACGGATACCTGGCCATTGCTTAGAGATTTTGTGAAAAAGTACTATGCAAGATTTAAGGGGTATCCACACAATGAATCTGACAATGCTTATTTCCTTTTGGAATCGTACAAAATGGCTGTAGAAAAGGTTTATTCCATTACCGGGGCGTGGCCAACGAAGGAACAGATTGCCAGGATGCTGCCTAATGTCGAGGTTGAATGTCCCTCAGGTTACAGAAGTTGGTCACACGACAAGCGGATGCTTTGTAATTACTTTATGGGGGTCAGTACACATAAAAATCCATACGATTTCGTGACACTTGATCAAGTGAAAGTAATGTCACCCGCCCAGCTTCAGACTCCGTATGGGATGAAGTTCCAAGATTGGGTCAAGGGCTGGAGTAAGGTGTAAAGACCGCAAACTCGGTTGTTTCGATTCTCGGAACTTTGGGCGGTGCTCTGCTCATTCCATCAACGGCTGCCATCGCGGATATGGGGCGGAGTTCCTTGTGCTGGGATTTGACGTCATCGTCATTGTGAGTCTGGTTTATAAGCCAGAAGGAATATTTAGAAAGAGGGGTTTTTGAAGTCCAAACCAGTGCCGAATCATAGGACAATAAAAGTTCAGATCGCCTAAAAATCCGAAGTTGTTGCTGCTGATAGTAGGTTCTTACGTATTATTGGTATCCCCTCGGTTTGCCAGCGGATATCATACTTAGCCTTCCTTGGATCGTTAATGCGGATTTTATGCGTGAGGTACGTGAAGATTTATTTTGCCATACTGACCTTGGCCTTCGGTTCGCTATTTCACTCTTTAATTTTGAAAACCTATCGTATTTCGGGAGCCGATGAGGTTCTAAATGTTTTAAGGCCTTACCTGTTGGGTTTTAACCAGACGGAGATTCCAAAAATGCAATTCCTGGCTGGGAGTTTTTATTGCTATAACTTTGCCGTGGCCGTCATTGCTACTTTTATTATGTGGAGAATTGTCTCATCTCATTTTGGACTATGCCTAAAATCCATAAGGGAGAACCCTGAGAAAGCCAAGTATCTGGGTATTACTGGATAATTATCTTTGGGATCATCATGGCATTCATTGTGATTATTGCGCCGGGGGGTTTGATTAGTGTGATAGAGTATTTCGTTAAGAGATTCAGGAGTATTAGGGGACAGGTGTTGAGAAAGGAGATTAATTGAATATGATGAGTATGAAGTTAAAGGTAGTGAGTCCTGTAGGGGAGCCGGTTGTTCAGGAGGTATCGTCTCCTCCTTCCCTTAATACGTTGAATGGCAAGACGGTCTGTGAGGTTTGGAATGGGGCTTTTGAGGGGCATGTTTCTTTCGCTATCGTTAGGGAGATGCTGCGGAAGCGATATCCCGATGTGAAGGTGATACCGTATACCGAGCTTCCAATGACGACCGTCCCTTCATTAAGTTCAGGGAATAAGGTCCAGACCTTGGAGGCTTTGAGGGTGGCGCTCGTGGAGAAGGGCTGTGACGCAGTGATAACCGGCAACGGTGGTTGAGGGACCTGCACACCGGCCGCGGTGCGGCCAGCCTTAGTAGCAGAGAAGGCGGGGATACCTGCTGTCGTCATTGCTGCGACGAGTTTTCTGCCCCTTGTTCACGTATTAAGTATGGCGGAGGGGGTGCCGGGTCTAAGGGTTGCTGAATATCCCAGTACACTTTCCATCGATTCAGAGGCTGTGATAAGAGAGAATTTTGAGAAGATGACTTTTAATCAGGTTATTGAGGCGCTCACTGAACCTGTGAAGGAGTCAGGAGGCCGGCAGGAAAACATATCGGAAGGCACCTTTGAGGAGATGGAGGGCACTTTTGAGGAGATTAACGAGTTTTTCTACAAAAGGAATTTGACCGACGGGCTTCCTATCATTCCTCCTACGATAGAGAGGGTTGAGGAATTTCTGAGATATACAGACCGGTCCCCCCATGAGGAGATAGCTATACTCCTGCCTGGTAACCTGAGAGCGACCCCATCCATTATTGCTGCTAACGGGGTGATGGCCGGTTGCCGCCCCGAGCACATGCCCATATTGATAGCAGCCGTGGAGGCTATAGCAGATCCTGATTACGACTTAGAGCAGATTGGTACGACCTACGGGCTCAACCCATTTTTGCTTATCAATGGGCCAATTATTAAGCAGTTGGGCATCGAGCACGGCGTAGGACTTATTTCTCGCGGACCTAACCCTGCCATTGGCCGTGCCCTGGGTATGATCATAAGGAATATAGCTGGTTTCAGGCCTGGAGAGCAGCGAATGGGAACGTTTGGTTATATCTTACCCTTCGTTCTGGCGGAGGATGAAGAGGGCTCCCCATGGGGACCTTTCCATGTGGGGCGGGGTTTTGATAGAAATACGAGCACGGTGACTGCGGGAGGAACCGTCAACTGGGGCGGTCAAGTTTTTCCTTCCGGGACTGACCCCGAAGGCCTTTTGAAAATTATATGCCGCGAAATTGTTAGAAATGTCGGTCTCCGTACTCAGAGTCTTCCAATGGGGTTGACAAAGATGGCGATGTGTACTGTCATCATCAATCCAAGCGTGGCCCAGGGTATTGCTCGTGGTGGTTACTCAAAAAAGGATGCTGAGCAGTACTTATTTGAAAATTCAAGGGTTACAATAAGGGAAATTAGTTTTGAATTCAAATATGGCAATCCTTTGGGTGGATCACAGACGATCCGTAGCTTGGCGGCCACGGAGGGGGCAAGCCTAAAGGAGTGGAAGGAGTGTGCTGATCTCGAGGACCAACCAGATGTTACGGTTCCGGCAATGGGATACCCGGGTTTGACCCACATCGTTGTATGCGGGGACCGGGTTAGAAACAAGGCGATGGTCTTTTACACCTGTTATAACAGGCCGACGACCAAGGAGATAAAACTGCCTGCGAACTGGGGTAAGCTGATACGGTGATCAATGTGTTTTTAATTTGAATGCGTGGTGGGATTTTGAAAAGTTCTTTTGGCTGAATCCCGAAACTAAGAGAGTTTTGACCTGCATTCGGAATACTGGATACTACTTCCATTTAACGAAAAAAGCAATAAAGCTGTGTAGCTTAATTCTGGGAGTTATTAGATTTTTCCAAGGAGGCGCGTATGGATAAGAATAAGCTTAATGGTCAATTTGAAGTACTCAGTCCGGGGGCTGAAATTGATCCAATATCATTGAGAGGGATTTCACCCAGACTACCCAATTTAGACGGGAAAAGGATCGGCTTGTATTGCAATCCGAAACGAGCAGCACGCCCTATGCTGGGTGCGGTTGAACGAAAATTGAAGGAAAGATTCCCCACTTTAGAATTTACCTACTATGCCGCTTCTGATAAGCTGAGTTGGCTGGAAGTCGAAGCAGAGAAAAGAGTCATTTTTCAAGAGTGGGTGAAAGGGGTTGATGGGGTTATAACTGCCGTGGGTGACTGAGGGTCTTGCACATCGTACCTTGTGTACGATTCGATTTTTGTAGAGGACACGAAAAGGCCAACAGTAATGTTATGTAATGATGGCTTTGAGGTAGACGGCCGGCTGGCAGCTTCGCGCAAAGGAATGCCGGGGTTAAAGATTATCCCAGAGTCGGTTCCTTGTGATTCGAGTGTTATGGATGAGATAGAGGTGGGAATTAATTCTGTCATAGAAAATATCATTGAGGCTTTGACCAGACCACTCACATCAGAGGAGCAGTCTCCGAAGGCAAAGGAATTAGAGAAGCCGTCCAGAATCGTATTTAAAGGTGACTTGGAAGAAGTGAATCGGT
>Ga0187886_1000500_pt1 | contig 45857 bp, 36 predicted proteins | sample June2016WEW_20_1_FD_133001 | JGI IMG/M metagenome (GOLD analysis project Ga0187886, IMG submission 133001) | Peatland microbial communities from SPRUCE experiment site at the Marcell Experimental Forest, Minnesota, USA - June2016WEW_20_150 | ecosystem: Environmental > Terrestrial > Soil >... | reverse complement strand
TGATTGATTTTTCCGCTCAGCGCAGAAAATCTCCGTAGCCGCAGTTTCAGCCACAGAGAACACAGAGAAGTAAATTATAAACAGTATTAATTGGTTATTGGTAACCGCTCGTTGGTAATTCCTCTAAAGAGTTTCAGTCTCGAGAACATACGTTCTCTCATAATTGGATGAACCTGCGCGATTGATGCGAAAATTATGCTCGTTTAGGAGTTGCGGTTTTTGCTAAGTCGTTGCAGTTAAAGAAATAAAAAAAATTCAAATTAGCCGTTTTGGGTGTGCAAGTAGCCGCGCTTTTGATTGATTTTTACCAACGCCCTCCGGAAACACTTCGCAAGTTTCAAACTAATCATCTCCCAACATATTGACCTATTTCCTGTTTTTTTTATAATACTCCTATGTCTGATTGATTTTTCAGTAAGCAATGATATATTGTGCTCAAGTTAGAATTTGGTCTTTTTCTTGAGGTTATAAATAATGGCGAAAACAGAAAAACCCTCCATTAGAGTACCGTGGATTGTCATCAAAGGAAATTTGCCTCGTCACCGCATAGTTAAGAAAGTGGTCAATACTTTTATCAAATCGGAGTATCAGAGAAAGGGAAAGGGCGTTAAGTTCCAATACCCCGTAGAAAAGTTGCCGAAAAAACAAATACTTTGTATCGCCAGGCCAGGGCACAAGAAAAACTTTGATTTCAAGGTAGACGTCGTTCCGAATCATGGATTTGGGGAAGGTAGTCACAAAGAAATTGCGATGGATTTAAGGCGCAAAAGAAAAGAGAAGCCACGAAACTTCGCAGAGTTGTTGGAGACAATTACTCAAGTATACAACTGCACTGAAAATGATGTTGACGTTTTATTAAAGAAACATCGCCGCCTCAGGAATTCATTCAGGACCGGTGGTCCCGTTGAAGCCCTTTTGAAAATCATAAAGTGGCTATTTATTATGGAGGATATTGTTTACTGGGACAATGAAGGCCGTGCTTTTCTCTTTAATTTCCTGAGGTATGTTGCACAGGAAAAATGTGAAAGAACCCTCAGAGAAGCATTAGACAGTGTGAAGAATCCTGACAAGCTGAAGAGCTTTATGAAGAAATCAGGTATTGAATGGGTGCCGTGTGGTAAGTAAACCATGACTATTGAGAATTACTTAAACAAGGTTTTCCAACGAGATATTATGGCAATATTGAAAGAGTTGCCCGATAAGTGTGTTGATATGGTTTACGGCGATCCCGATTATAACGTCGGCATAAAATACGGGGACAAGTCCTACACTAAAAGTTTTGACGAATATATTAAGTGGTACATAGAGCTGGCGAGAGAATCGCTTCGCGTTCTTAAAGATACCGGCAATATGTTTTTTATAAATTACCCTAAGCAAAATGCGTATCTCCGAGCCGGATATTTAGACAGGGTCTGCTATGAGGTTTTGGACTACGTTTGGGTTTACAATACCAATGTGGGGCATTCTCCTAAAAGATTCACAACTGCTCACAGAAGTGTATTGCACTGCCGAAAGACAAAAGATAACAACTTTTATAAAGATAATGTGGCCGAGCCTTACAAAAACCCGACAGACAGAAGAATTCGAAATAATTTAGCTAACGGTTCAAAAGGGAGAATGCCGTATGATTGGCTCTACTTTGACTTGGTGAAAAATGTTAGTTGCGAGAAAACTTTCCATGCTTGTCAGATACCACAGACTCTTTCGGAATTACTGGTCAAGTCTTGTACAAAACCTAAAGATATTGTGCTGGTTCTGTTCGGTGGGAGCGGCGCCGAGGTTGAAGTCTGTAAAAACCTTGGTCGGCAGTTCATATCTGCGGAGATAGACCCAAAGTATCACAAGGTTATAATTGACCGCTTAAAAAATGGAAGCGTGCCCAGGAAACATCGCCTTTTAACTTATATGAAGGAAAAACAAACGGCAAATATACCCCAGGTGACGTTATTCTCCCGCTGAAATAAAACAGGGATGATTCAGCACAATTGTTCTTGTACCAAACACTGGCAAGTCAAAGCCAAACAAGATAAGTTTTACTTAATAATGCACGAGCATCTCTTTGTCTTTCGAAAACCCAAACCCGGCGAAAATTTGCCTCATATAAAATACAGTTCTTCTTTCTAACTTGCCTTAAAAAAATCCCTGTTAACTTAGGCAACTTTTGCCTGAACTTCTTTATGAACTAAGAACTCAAAACTAAAAACTGCGCGAACTGTTCGATTCGAACAATTCGCGCAGGGGGGTAAAAAATTGTCCAATATTTTCAATCGTTTCTATACGTTTTTCACACTTTTCCACACATTTTTCCAAATTTTTCTACAACTTTTGACCGTTTTCAACCGTTTCAGAATACGAACTTGCGCGTTTGATGCTACCCTAAATCCCCCATTTTACTTATCTTAACATCCTTCTACTATCGACGAGAGACGAGCGACGGGAGACCAGTTTATCGACTATCACTATATGTTGTGTATTACCCAGATTACCTAAATACACATCTTTGGTTGGTTTTGAGGTGAAAAAATGATTTTCTTAAAAAGGCGGTTTTTAATGTTAATAAGCCGGTTTTGTCTCCCTGAATTTATGTAACTTTATGCCCTTTAGATGGTTAAATTAAAAGCTAACTTCGCTAAAGTTTTTTGCCTGCTTCTGTCGATAGCAATACTGTGAAAGCTGTTTCGTGCCTCGAATGGATTTAGGGGGCATACAATATATAGTGGTTATCGGCTTTCGGGCGAAAATATGGATGCTTTCGTCTGAAAGCCATTGTAACATGTAAGGTAATTAAATGCCAGGATTTGATTCTAATAACCGTTTTGAAGACCAATCTGCCAACGAGAACCTGGTTGCAGACCAGGATTTGCTTATGGAGCAGATACTTGAGAATATCAATACTACGCCCATCGGCCAGGTGTTAAAAAAGATTGCTTCACTGCCTGAGGTTCGCAAGGAGAAAGTTCTTGACCTCCGCCGGCAGCTAAGCAAAGGTAAATACAGACTCAATGAGCGGCTGGATATTGCTCTCGATAAGGTTCTTGAGGACCTTACCGCTTAAACATAAACCCACCGGCAAGCCGGCGGGCTAAATACTCGATTTAAGAAATTACTTCCGGAACTTCATCATCCGGCTCGTCCATCTCGGGTGGTTTATAACCCGGCTGTTTTGATTTCTCCAGTTCGTCTTTGAAGGCGACGGTAACTTTTTCCTGGATTTTTCGCCTGCACTCTGCATTGATGGGGTGGGCGATGTCGGCGTGCAGTTTCATTCTGCCTTTGACATCCTTTTTTGCTCGGTTCTCTGAAAGGGCTGCTCCGCAGTTATTGCAGAATTTGGCCCTGAGATGGTTTTTGCCGCCGCATTTCTCACAGTGGTCGCTCATTTTTCGAGACGGCATAGCGACGAAGTAGCCGCCGGTGCCCTCGATGATTTTGATGTCGCGGATTACAAACTCATTGTCCATCGTTACCGAGCAAAAAGCTTTTAACCTGTCGTCTTTGTTGTCCACTAATTTGACCCTAACTTCAGTGATTTCCATTTTCTTTGCCTCGCTTAAAAGTCGGGACCCCCGAAAGGGGGCATCCTTTTACCATCTGTTGTTGCTTACGATAACGCTTTTGCAACCGGTCTTTTCCTCAAGTTTATCTCTGTTTTCCTGCCCCTTTTCAACATCGCCGTTATCAATAATATGAAACATTGCTGAACCACTACCGCTCAGGCACAGCGGCCTGATACCTAACGATTCAATTTTAGCTTTCAAATCAGCAAGCTCTTTATACAAACTGAAACAGCTTATTTCCAGCATATTTGTGCACATTTTCGGGACTAAATCAATCCTGTTTTTTTTGATAAGGCCGTTTATTTCACCGCTGAGCCTTTCGTAAAGAGCTGGCTCGTGTGTATAATTAGCGTAAACCTTTTGTGTAGAAACACTTATATCTGGCAGAATCAAAAGGGCGCAAAAGCTAAAATCTTTCTTTAATTTTTTAATTTTTTCGCCTTTTCCGGTGCAAAACGCCAATGGGCCGTCTAAAAAGAAGGCCACGTCGCTGCCCAATTGGGCTGCGAGTTTGGCAAGTTCAGCGTTGGGAAGCTGCAAATCTAAATATTTGTTTAGCCCCATAAGGGTTGCCGCGGCATCACTGCTGGCTGAGCCGAGTCCTGTTCCTGCGGGAATGTTTTTTGTCAGGGTGATTTTGATGTCGGCTCCTTGGCCGTAACTTTCCAGCAGCATTTTAGCGGCTTTATAGACGAGGTTTTCTTGCCCCTCTGGCGCCCATTGGGGACCTTTGCAGACGAGAGCAAGATTTCCTTTTATGTTATGCTCGATGAAGATTTCATCGTAGAAGTTGACCTTGGCCATTATGGTTTCTATTTCGTGGAAGCCGTCCGGGCGTTTGCCGGCTATCAAGAGGGAAAGATTGATTTTCGCCGGCGCTCGGACTAATAAGCCGTTGCCGATGGTTTCAAATTGGTCTTTGTCAGTCATAATTGTTCGTTGACATTATAACTAATCGGCCTTATTGTTAAAAGGATGGAAATAATTACTAACTTAATTGATTTTGTCCTGCATCTTGATAAGCATCTTAGTTACATCGTAGAAAGCTTCGGACTTTGGTGCTACCTGATTTTTTTTCTTATTATCTTCGCCGAGACCGGCCTTGTCGTAACGCCGTTCCTTCCCGGCGACTCTATGCTTTTTGCGCTCGGGACATTCGCTGCCGTGGGTTCGCTCAAGGTGGGATGGGTATTTATCATCCTTTGCGCCGCGGCGGTTCTTGGCGATAGCGCTAACTATGCGGTTGGGAAGTATTTTGGTCAAATCATACTAAAACACGAGGGCAGTTGGTTTCTCAAAAAAGAGCACATAGAGCGGACACATAAGTTCTACGAAAAATACGGTGCGAAAACCATTGTCATAGCCAGGTTCGTGCCCATCGTGAGGACGTTTGCTCCGTTTATAGCCGGCGTCGGCAAAATGACTTACCTGAAGTTTTTCTCCTATAACGTAATAGGCGGAGTGCTCTGGGTTACGCTGTTTGTCTTCGGCGGTTTCTTTTTCGGGAATATCCCTGTTATCAAACGCAACTTTACATTCGTTATATTTGCAATTATCATAATTTCAATACTTCCAGCAGTGATTGAGGTAATAAGGCAAAAAAGGCAAAGCAAAATCGAGAACGCAGGATGAATGACACGCAAAAACGAACGCTGTTAAAGATTGCCCGCGATACAGTTAAGGCGGTTTTGACCGGCGGGGCGTTACCCAAACCCAAATCGGGCGACCCTGAACTAAATGCCCACTGCGGCTGCTTTGTAACGTTGAAAAACCAGGGGCAGTTGCGAGGATGTATCGGCCAATTTACCTCTGACAGACCTTTGATTGAGATGGTTGTTGAAATGGCAAAGGCCTCGGCAACCGGCGACCCTCGTTTCTTTGCCGACCCAATCACCGCCGACGAGTTGGAGCAGCTTGATGTTGAAATCTCGGTGCTCTCGCCGCTGCAAAAGACAGATGACCCATTGAGTCTGCGTCTTGGGATAGACGGCATCTATATAAAAAGGGGATGCACTTCGGGCTGCTTTCTGCCTCAGGTTGCGACCGAGACCGGCTGGAACAAAAAGGAATTTCTTTCGTATTGCTGTGCACACAAAGCAGGTTTAGCTCCCGATGCCTGGAAAGACCCTAAAACAGAGGTTTATCTATTTTCCGCCGAAGTGTTTGGGGCGGAGTTCAAAGAAATCTAAGCAGGAAAACCCCAATTATGATGAAGAAACTAACGTTGATTTGCATACTGGGGGTTATCCCTGTCGTTGGCTGTCTTGAAAGTCAGTCTCAAATTGACAACTCCAAAACTCGACGAATAGATACGCCTGCCGGGATGATTGAGTATCTGCACAAGCAAAATTTGCCGGCGCTGGAGTCCGTTGAGGTCTGGCAAAACGAATATGGGCCGGGGCTGAAACTTACTACCGCTCACTATGAGATACTTACCACGCTTTTAGAACCTTTGATGCTTTCGCAGGTTCCCGGATTTATGGAATCGGCGTATCGTGGCTATAACAATCAACTGCCCGAGCCGATTGAGACGACAACCAAGTTCACCGTTTATATTTTTGCTAAGCGCGAACAGTGGGAGGAATTCACGAAGAACTTCACCGGGCCACAGGCGCCGCTGTACTGCAAAATAAAGTCCGGGGCATATTACCTGAATGGTGCCTGCGTGGCATATAATATCGGCAGAGAGCTGACTTTTTCCGTACTCGGACACGAGGGCTGGCATCAGTTCAACAGCAAGCACTTTAAGTTCCGTCTTCCGAGCTGGATTGACGAAGGTACCGCAATGCTCTTTGAGACCAACAGATATGAGCAGGGCTTGTTTTATTTTGAGCCGGTGCAAAATATGAATCGATTAGGCTCATTGAAGATGACGCTGATGAAAAACAAGATGATACCGCTAAAGGAATTGATAGCTATGAACCCCGGCGAGGCGCTCGTTACGGGTGATGATACTGTAATGGCCTTTTACAGCCAATCGTATGCGTTGGTGCGGTTTCTGCGGGAAGAGGACTATGGAAAACGGCTTGGCAATTATCATCGGTTGCTTGAAGATGGGGTAGAGGGCAAATGGCCGCTCGAAGAAGGGGGCAGAAGAATCGCAGCGGACAGAAACATCCCGCTGACCGTCTGGTGGAACCGGGCCGTCGGGACAAAGTTGTTTGAATATTACATAAGCGATGATTTTGACCAAATCGAAAAAGAATATCTGACGTTCTGCAGCAAGATAGTTTACCACGTGCACTTCAAAAAATAGCGTGTGGAAAAGAAAGATGCGGCGTCCGGTATTCATCATTTTAGCTTCTGCTTCACCCCGGCGAAAACAGTTGTTAGCCGAAGCCGGCTATGAATTTACGGTTGTTCCTCCGGAGATAGATGAATCAGCGTTTATATTTGAGGGTGCAAGTGCCTGTGAATATGCTGAACGGCTGGCTTTAGCGAAAGCAAAAGAGGTGGCCGGTAGATTTCCGGGCTGTTTGGTTATCGGGGCGGACACCGTTGTGGATTTCCAGGGGGAAATAGTCGGCAAAGCTGCTGATGCAAAGGATGCGGAGCGGATTACCAAAAAGCTTTTTAGTGCACCCCATAAGGTGATAACCGGTGTTGCAATTGTCAGGATGGCTGATGGGGTAGAGATTGTTGAAAGCGATACCACGACCGTTTATCCAAAAAAATTGACCGATGAGCAGATTGCTGAGCACGTTAAAAGCGAATCCTGGCGGGATAAGGCAGGGGCTTATGCTATCAAGGAGAACGGTGATGAGTTTGTTGAGAAAATAGAGGGCAGCTTGACAAACGTGATGGGTCTGCCAATGGAATTGCTGCAGCGACTGCTCAGAAAATTTGTCGATTAGAATTATCCGGAATTATATGAAAAATGGGGAAATTGGGGGGAAATTTTGGGGCGGGATGTCAGTTTTTGAATTAAAAATAAGGGTGGGGTGTTAAGATGCGATGATTGGGCGAAATAGATAAGGCAAAAACGAGCGAAAAACATTTGAAAACGTTTGAAAACTTACAAAAACCATATAGAAACTTACAAAAACTGTATGGAAATTTACAAAAGTTGTATAGAAACGTTGGGAAAAATCTGAAGATTTTAGTTCTTTGTTTATTGTTTGTAGTTCATCGAGAAATTAGCTGCAAGTTACCCAAGTTAACGCTGATTCCTTAGATGGTTCGACACTTCGACAAAGCTCAGTGCAGGCAGGCTCACCGCAGGCTATGCTCAGGATAAATTTGCCCAGGATGCCCGCAAAGAAACGAACAGTTTTGGGGATGGGGAAAAGGGCCTCTCCAGCCCTTGGAGGAGGAGTGAGGTTCGACTGGAGAGGCACAAGCATCAGTGTGCATATATTCAGTGCCTATGAAGAGGTCGGGGAGGAGGTGGCGGCGGAGCAATTATTCTGATGGTGTCTGAGCCGAAGAAGAATCGGCCAGCTAATGGTTCGCTTTGTAAGAAAGAATTGCGAAAACAAGTTGTGTGTTCTGTTAATTTCATATTTTTCCCATTTTTGTCATTAGTGCCAGGTTGTTTGTCCGAGCCAATTTTCGACAAGCAAGGCAAGGTCATCTGTGTCAATCAAACTATCGCGATTGAGGTCGCCGGGCTGCTGGTCGGTGGAATTGAGCCAGTCGGCTGCCTGATAGGCGAAATCGGCCAAGTCAACAAGGCCATCGTTGGTTAAATCCGCAAGGAGCGCCCAATCGTAGGGCGGTATACTTGCTTCGGCTGTTCCGCCGAAGGCGCCCATATCGATGCGGAGGTTCTGGCCCCATTCATTGTTCGGGTCATCGGGGACCGAAAGCAATTCATCGCCGAGCGGTGAGCCGGGATTGCCGGCGTCGATGCATCGGCTGGTGACATCATCATAATCCCATCGGCCGCGTACACTATCCCACCGCCAGCCCTCGCTTTTCAAATGATAGTCGCCATCGACCCAGAAATCGTCGTTTGAGTCTGCCGGTGTGCCATTAGAATCCCAATAACCGGGCTGAACAAAGCAGGGGTCGGTGTCGATATTACCTTCGCCGGGCCAGCCGTCCTGAACATTGGAATAGGTAACTGTAGAGTTGTGAACCTGGTCGGGCCAATTGTCCCTTATAATGCAATTTGTAGCTTTACGTCCCTCGGAGATTCCTCCACCATAACTATCATGGTCAAAGTCCTCATTTAATTCGGCTATATTGCCTATTATGGTGCAGTTGGTAACATTGCTGCAAGAAGCCAGTCCACCACCGAATATACGAGCGTCGTTGTTGCTGATGATGCAGTTCGTTATAGGACCAACGCATCTGTAAAGTCCGCCGCCATCATAATAGGCCGAGTTGCCTGTGATGGTGCAGTTAGTGATGGGGCCTTGACAGGAAGCCACTCCGCCGCCCATATAGGCCGAGTTGTCTGTGATGGTGCAGTTAGTGATGGGGCCGCGGCAGGAAGCCACTCCGCCGCCTTCACTGCAATGTAGGGCCACATTCCCGGTAATAGTGCAATTAGTGATTGGGCCGTTACAGCCATAGATTCCGCCGCCAAAGGAATCGGCTGAGTTTCCTGAGATAATGCAGTTGTTAATTGTTGGGCGAGGAGGATGTCTACTAGGAGTAGCTGCACCGATCCCGCCGCCATACGGGGCATACCCGTTTGTAATGGTAAAACCATCAACAATGGAATTCGCATCTTCGCCGCTGTGGAAGTAGAAGCCGCGATGAGGGTCGGATTCAGTGCCGTTGCAGTCGATAATGGTGGCGGCGACGATGTTGGGGTCGTCGGGTTTGATGCTGCGGACTGTTATGGCTTTGCCGAGGAAATCGATGTCACGGTTTCCATCGCCGGTGTAGGTGCCGGGGGCGACAATGACGGTATCGCCGTTAACAGCGGCGTTAATGGCTGACTGGATGGTGGGGAACTCACCCGGCACAGGCAGTTCTGCACCACGAGCGCAGGTTGCCAGTATGACAAGCATTAAAAAGATTGTGATGATTACATTTTTCATTTTCCATCTCCTTAAAAGATTATGATAAAAATTTATAACGGCGCAGGCGCGCACCTGCGGCCAGACGATTGGCTCGCTTTCCTAAAAAGATGCGCAAAAACGGCTTTTTGCTCAGCTGATTTCATTTTTCACCATTAAGCCGGCGCAATAAATGCAACAGGTTCTAATTAAAGGCAATTGCCGCATTTAGAAGGCGGGGTCGGTATGAAATGGGCACGAATTATGATGGCAAAGACAAAAATATAATATTATGAACTTTTTGGCCCAGCCTTCACACTCTATTCAATTTTGTAATATTATAACACGAAACGGCGGATTTGGCAAGGGGAATTTGGAGAATTTTTTCAGCCGGTTTTGCCGGTCTTAGACAGCTTTTTGGCGGAAAAAGCGGGTTTCGAGGTTTTTGATGTTTTCTCAAATTGATGTTTCAAAAACTCACGGCGGTACCGATGGGGTATATCCTAATTTCCCCCACACAGCCTTCTGCACCCTGTACAAATCCTCCTTGCCATCGGGGGTTACAGGATTAGCGTTGTTTTGAAGGTGCTTGCCAATATCCACCGTCTCTTGGCTCCACTTCCAGTACTCGCTGTGTCCATCTGCAAAACTGAAGGTCGCCCCGTCACCATGTCGCACCGGAGGGCTGTCCCACCACCTCTCAGTATTGTAAAAAACGGCGTAACTGTCCGGGGTCGCCCACCCTTCATCAACAAAGACCATTCTGTCCTGCGGCCTGGGAATCTGCGTCCTACTTTTAATCACTAGGTCTTTAGTTGCATTTCTGGGATAACCGTTCATAGCATCAGTTATAGAATACGTCAGCATCTCTCCCCGATAGCCGCTTGGGCACTTGTAAAGTCCTATGTTCTTCAAATATGGCCATAACGCTCCTGCTTTGATTGCTTCTATTTGGTCGGCTACCGGCAATAGTTTGCCCTCCATGTAACCATCGTTCCAACACTTGCCTACCCAAGCTGGCTCACCTGGCCTGGGTGTACCTGCTGCGCCGTTAACAATCTTATCCCCGTTAGAATCTGCATACATTGACCAGGCAGCGGTCAGGGCCCGCAGGTTTGCCATACAAACCTCCAGTTTGGCGCGTCCCCGGCCTCCGGCGACAATCACCGGCGCGTTAGCCAGCACAAAACCTGCGCACGCCACGGCAACAACCAAATCGATTCTTGTCAGTCCTGTCCGTTTAATCATAATCCAGTCACCTCCCAATAAAGTTCGTATGCCTGCGGCTTGGTCGACCATGCCACAGGTTGTGTTTTTTCACGCACCGGTCCGTTTCCGTCAGCCACTTATTGGCCATTTCAGCAATATCCCAATAATCGACATACAGGTCCCTGTCGATATCACCTGGCGCATACATTCCGTAGCCCGAAATCGCATCGCTGCAGGATTCATCATCAGGGTCTGTGCACTCCAGCCAGCTTTTTGCCAGCAGGGCAAAATCCATAAAATCCACTGCCCAGTTTGGCTGGACGTCCGCCGGCCAGTGAAGAACGGGCGGTTGTCCCCTGCATCCCCTTGCGATTATGGCCCAGACCCTGTTGTTGGAGTCGCTGACAATCAGGGTGCCGTCCTCAGCGATTGCAGGGAAACTGACCCATCCACTGCCTTTGAATCGAGATACCTCTTCGCCATCGGCATTGACAACGCAGACGTAGCTATCGTCGCTGGCGGCGTAAATGAAACCGTTTCTATCGACGCTTAATGTGAAGCCGCCGACCATTCCCAGCCGGGTTATCCACTTGATTGTTCCATCAGGATTAACCGCCCGCAGGTATGGGTCGTCAAAGCTGACGTATATCGTGCCATCAGGCCCGACTGCCGGCGACGACCAGCCGGATGAATTCGTGTCGGGGTCCAGCCGCAGAGAAGTTGTCCAGATAATGTTGCCGGTGCAGGGGTCGATTGCGTAGAGGTTGGGGTCGTTAATAAGCGTTTGATATATTGTTCCGTCGCGGCCGATTGCCGGCGGTGCGAAAATCTGGCCGGCCATTGCGTTGTTCGGGTCGCCGGCGGAGGCGAACTGGCAAACCCACTTTATGCTGCCTGTGTTTGCGTCAAGGGCATACAGGTTCGGGTCATAAAGACCGGCTATGTAAACCGAGCCGTTTCTTTCAATTACAGGCGTGGCTAAAATCGCTCCCTTGAGCTTGCCGGGCCCTTTTGTTTCAAAGGTCCACAACTCGCTGCCGTCATCGTCGAGGGCATAGATAAGCCCATCCTCGGAGCTGACATAAATTTTGCCGCTGTATCCGACTACCGGCGTCGAGTAAATGGGGGCGTCTGTCGTCTGCGTCCATCGCAGGTGTCCGAAGCCATCAACCGCATATATCCAGCCGTTTTGGCCCGCCACGTATATCATTCCGTAATAGCCGACGGCAGGCGAACCCACAATCGGGGTATTTGTGTCGTAGCTCCATAACAATCCGCCGTCGTCGTTAATCGCATATAGAAACCCATCCTCACAGCCGACGTATATCCTGTAACCGCGGTAGTCTGACCGGGTGACGGCGACCTGCGACGAGACCGGCCCATTGGTATCGAAGACCCATTTAACGCAGCCGAGTTGCGGTCCTTTGTTATCGCTCAAATCCGGCGCAGGCAAACGGCCCCAATGTTGCCAGCCCGGCGGGACGGGCGGCCTATGCGGATACGGCTTAATCGAAAACAATCCGCTTTCCACGCCTATTACATTCGGGTCTCCGTCGCCGGGCAAAACCGTGATGACGCACTGATTGGAGTCAATGCCGCCCGGCAATTTCCAAAGGTAGCTGTTGGAATCAGTAATCCCATCGGCGATTGTTTCCCAATTTTCGCCGGCGTCCGTGCTGAGCAGGATATTCACGCTGCTGGCGCCATACTGGGTCCACTCAATTTTGCGTTTGCTGCCCGTTGCCCATACTTCGCCTTCCACGGGCATGGTGACGACAATCATTTTCCCGTATTCATCCGCGCCCATATCAACAGCGCTGCCGATGACTCTGGGCTGGCCGTCTATGTCGGTCACACCCAGTCCTTTATAGAGCGGGCTTCCCGCGTCTATACAGGGAGAAGTTGGGAGCAGATGATAATCGCCGGGTTCGACGAAGCACGGGTCGTCATCGATATTGCCTATGCCTACACCGGTCCAATCCTGGATACAACTGTAGATTGGTTCCGTAGAATCATATAATTGCGAATACGCACTTGCAGCATTGTTCCAGATGATGCAATTTGTGATTGTGCCTTTACAGCGGAAGAGCCCGCCACCATTAGTAACGGCTGAGTTGCCGGCTATAGTACAACTGGTAATCGTTGGGCTGCTGGAAGAACAGTAGATTCCGCCGCCATCACGCTTGGCTGAATTGCCGGTTATATTACAACTGGTAAACTTTGGGCTGCTGGAGTAGCAGTAGATTCCCCCGCCGTAGTAGTAATTTGTTGAGTTGCCGATTATATTGCAGTTGGCAATAGTTGGGCTGCTGTAGTAACCGCAGTAGATTCCGCCGCCGTAGTTGCTGGCAGTATTGCCGGTTATAATACAACTGGTAATCGTTGGGCTGCTGCGGTAGCAGTAGATTCCGCCGCCGCCGTATGCGCCAACAGTATTATTGCCGGTTATAGTGCAGTTGGTAATCGTTGGGCTGCTGTTGTCGTTGCAGTAAATTCCGCCACCATCCATTGCTGTGTTTCCGCTGATAATGCAGTTGGTTATTTTCGGACTGCTGGACTGGCAGGAGATACCGCCGTAGGGGCTGCCGTGGGCATTGGTAATGGTAAAGCCATCGAGAACAGAATTGGCATCTTCCCTGTTGTGGAAGTAGAAGCCTTGGCCGGAACTTTGACAGTCGATGATGCAAGTTTCCGGGCCATTTTCGGAGCGGACTGTAATTGCCTTGCCCAAAAAGTCGATGTCTCGGTTGCTAGGGCCGGCGTAGACTCCATCTTCGACTACTACCTCATCACCATAACATGACGTTGCATCTATTGCGGCCTGAATTGTTTCGTAATCGGAGGGTACATACCACGTCACAGGAATGTGTAAATAAAGCTCGACGGTCATCTCAGCTTCAACGGTAACACCTGCAGTATACTGGACAGAAAGGGTAACATCCTCAGGTTTATATATACGCTTCGTGGTCAGCCATCCGTTAGCATCTATGCTTGCAACAGTTTCCGGCTCGATCGACCATACTGCCCAACCAGTCACGTCTCTCGTGCTGTCATCATCATAATGGGCAATAGCTCTATAACTCGCACTTGAACACTCCTCTACTCTATCCGGGCCTACTATCTCAATTCCCACAAGCGTCGCCGATGGAAATGGAATATATTCATAATTAACCGTAACTGTACCAGGCAAAGTTTTGGAAGGTTCGACTTGGACGATCAATCGTTCGGACCATACAGATACTTGAGCCGTGGCATAAAAAAATGCAGACACGACAAACGTCTCATTACCGATGAATTGATTCACGTCCGACCCGGTAAAATTGAAGGTATGGCTGTGTGAAAAACTTCGGTATTGTTCCCAACGGTCCTCGAATCCGCTGAATGTGCCAGAACCGCTGGCACTTATGGTTTGACTTGTGACCTGACCAGCAGGAATAATGTCGGTCAATTCAAGCCCCAGAGTCGCGCCGAGAGACCATGACCCACTTCCCTCCCAGTTCGTAAAATTTGAACCCTTAACAAAGAATTCGACTTCGCCGGAACCTTCAAACGCAATCTCTACATTTTGTAATTCTCCCAAGTCTGGCTCAAACTGCCAAAACGTAAGGTTTGAAACATCTATACTCGACGTTGTACCACCGTGTAAAGTGTTCCAGTCAAGCCCGTGGTCAAAGGAATCAAAAGCGAAACTGTGACTTTCAGTTCTTGTTATTGTTTCAGAGTTTGCCGCACCAGCCAGAGAGGTGCTGCAGAAGGCCAAAAAGGCCGAAATTACTATAATTTCCGCTATTTTATTCACTTTCTATCTCCTCAAAAATTTATGATAAAATATTATTACGGCACAGGCGCGAGCCTATATCCACACTGCAGGCACGTACCTGTGCCTACACTATTGGTCCGCTTTTCAGTAATAAGATTCGCAAAAACGGCTTTATATTCGGTTAGTTTCATTTTTACCTTTCCGGCTACGGCTCGGCCTTCCGGCTTCGCCTTGATGCTTCGCCGGGACAGGTCGCCGTGACGAGTTAAGCCGACAATATTCGCTGCTATCTTTAAGTGCACACAGACCGGCGGTTTGTTACACTTTTTTTGAGAATTTTGTAAAAATTTGCGTAAAAACCCCCGACTCGGGCTTTTTAGCTGAAAATCTGCGTTTTCAGCTTTGAAAACCTCAATGGAGGGCGTTTTCGGGCAGATAGAAGTCGCCCGGGCCAAGGTCGGCAGGATAGGGAATAGTTCCATCGGAAGTTTCCGAGACCTTCATTGTTATTGTCTGCGAAGGTGAATAACATTCGACGTGGCCATCGGCGTAGCCGGCGTGAAGCTCAACATTGAGTGTTCTTAAAGTGATATTTGCATCGTCAGCCCGGCGGGACCAAAAAGCCGATGAGACAGCCGTTCCGGGCGTAACAGAGGCGGCTTTGAATCTCTCGCAACTGCCGTAAGCTTTGTAGTCGCCGTAGATGAGCTTGTTTCGCCAATGGCCGAAACCAAAATAATCGCTTACGAGCAGTTCACTCCGGCCTGGCTCGTACGAGATGCCCTGCGGACCTCTGAAGGGGTCCGCTCGTCCATCGAGGAAACCTGTATAATTCCAGTAAAAGCAATACGTTCCCATCAGCGGGTCCTGCGGGGTGGGCGTGTCGGGATTGTCCCAGCCGTCGCCGATGTCCCAGGCCTGCTGTAGAAATTTGTATTTTCCAGGGGCAGCGGGGCAAAATATAACGCTCGTATCCTGGATATAGTCGTGCAAGTATGCGCTCATCGAACGATGCAGGTCGGGACTGCGGGGGCGATAGGCAGTCAGCATTGTCGGCTCCTGCCAGTTCCAGTTCTCCTGCAGCAGGCCTATGGTGGCGACCGATTCGGGGTATCTGCCGTCGTTGTCTGATGCAAAAGAGCTTACGGCAACGACAATGTTGTGCTGGTTATCCATACACTGCACGGCGATAGCTTTTCGCATTGCTTTTCTCGATACCGGTATTATGATTGCCACCAACATCGTAATGAGGGCGATTGATACCAAAAGTTCGAGCATAGAGGTCGCTTTGCGCAATTTTATCTTTACCCCATACTTATGACGTTGCGTAGTGACGGACGTTTGCCCTACATTATGAGTAACTCCCGATGTCCACATTCAATTCAGGTCGCCTCCTGCCAACCGCACAAGCCAGAGCACGCCCGGCCCTTGCCGCTGTGGTTTTCCATAATCTTTTTCCCTCGGCTCGGCAAATTCGTCGCCGGCCTGCTCTACGTCGTCAAGGTAGAAAAATTTCAGCTCCGCCTTTGTCTTCTGACTCGTGCCATCACTTTTTAGAATGGTTATCTTCTCAATAACGTCCTTTTCCATATCAATGATATAGACGATTTTGTCCTGCTGATGGTTAAGAATAACATCCGCTTTGGAACTGCCGGGTGCGTGTTTCGTTTCAAACCAGAGTTGTTGTTCCGCAGCATCCCGGCGTATGGTGTCGATAGTGTGCAGCCCCATCCACGGTCTGGCGAGACCTTTGAAGAAAGTATCAGCGGGGTAGGTTATGAAGGTGCGTCTGTCGGCATCATAAATGCCGGAGCCAGCGATGTTGTCTATAATCTCCAGCCGATTCGCCACGTGCAATCTTAACCAAGGGTGATATTGCCTGTCGGCAGCATAGACAAATGGGATTCGCCCTGTGCCTGATACTTCCTCTCCATTCATAAAGCCCGTAACCCTAAAATATGTCCAGCCGCGTTTGTGCATTGCATCGCGGTTGTCGACCACTTTTGCCCCTGCCAGCCAATCGTACCGGAAATACTCCTCGTCTAATACATTGTAGTGATGAGTTATATGTGGGTGACTGCCAGTTTCGTTCTGCTCGACGATTACCAGCAAGCCGTTGTGCTCGCTGGTAACATATTCGGTTTTTTCGCTCTTCCCTTCGCCTTCGACCTTCGTGAGAAACTCTGTTAAATTTGGGTCGTCGGTGGGCAGTCTGCATACCGTGAGGTTACTTCGCCACATTCGGTAGTTGTTGATGCGTATAGTATTGCTGGTTTTGTCAAAGTAATAGTTGGCGTGGTCGTTTTCGAGCCACTGGCAGTAAGATTGTTTTGTCTGAGGTTGCTGCTTCATCAGACGTGTCATCACCGGCCCATCTGCTTTGGCTGGATAGTAATACCAATATTCGTCGCGATCGCTGCTCAGGTGTGCCACAACACTTGAACTTTTTGTCAGTTTTTGCTGAAGCGCATTAGTCCATGCAACTGCCTTATCAAGCGGCAAAGGTGCCAGCATAACTCCCACAATCAATGCACCAGCGGTCGCCAGTGTTATAACGGTTGTTTTGCTTGATGCCACCCCCACAAGTGTAGCAGCCATACCGACATCGGTGGCGGCTGCGGTTACAGTTACAGAAGGCACTGCTGCCTCGCTGGGAGCTGTCATCCTGCCAAATAAAGCCAGAGCTGACAACAGAAATCCTTTGCCAAATCCCTTGCGGGAAAGCTGTTTGTGCAGGGCCTCTTTTGCCCGGTAGAACAGGACACGGATGTTAAGCTCACTGCTGCCCATCAGTTGAGCAATCTGCGAATACTGCATTTCTTCATAACATCGCATAGCCAAAACCGCACGGTGCTGCGGTTTCAACTCCCGCATAGCATTAAAAACGATCTGCTTTAACTCTTCTCCGACAAGAGCAGTTAATCCTGTCTGTCTATCCCTTGGCTCGCCCTGCGGCCAATCGCCAGCATCGGATATTGAGACTGTCCTGTGGCGCAGCTCTTTTTTGTAGTGATGGCGTATTTTGTTAAATGCGATTCCACAAAGCCATGGCCAAAAGCGGTCGGCTTTTTCTAACTTGTCTAAATTGTTAAACATTTCAAGCATACTCTCCTGCACGATGTCATGAGATATGTCATCCCTCAGCATAATCCTGTAAACATACGCATACAACCGCCCCCGCACCCGCTGTGCTAAATTATCGAGACTTTCCCTGTCGCCGAAGCGGGCGTGCTCGACCAATTCGATGTAATCTCTATTATTATCCATTGTGCGATACCAATACTATGTGCACATAGACGGGTTATTTGTTACACCTTTTTTTGGGAATTTTGCAGATTTTTACAAAATCTCCACTTGAGATGCGCAAAAGCGCCTTTGTATTCGGTTAATTCCATTTTTCCCTCTTAAGCCGGCGCAACAAGGTGCAACGGTTCAATAATTGTAACTGTCAAATTTGGAAGGCGGGGTCGGTATGAAATGGGCACGAATTATGATGGCAAAGACAAAAATATAATATAACGACTTTTTTGGCCCAGCCTTCACATTTTTCTTCTTATCTGTATAATATTCTAACACAAAACAACTGATTCTGCAAGGAATTTCTGGAAACTTTTGTGGAAAATTCACAAAAATGTGGGGCAAATTACCCATTTTGACTCGAAGTGCCTGTTTATCTGTGTTCTCTCGGCGGTAGGTTTGCGGCTTTTTGATGCGATTTGGGGTCTAAATTTTTTTGGTAAAACGATATTTATTTGTTGCATATTTTAATTATTGCGATATAATGGCACAAGTTGAATGTGGGAATATTATTTCATCTCTCGATAGTACCTCCCAATAACAAAAGCAGAGAGATTAAATTAGTCGCTCTTTAAAAAGAGCCAAGGAGAAAAGCAAGTGAGCACAGGTACAGTAAAATGGTTTAACGCATCCAAGGGTTTCGGATTTATCACTCCGGATGACGGAGGCGAAGATTTGTTCGTCCATCATTCGGAAATAAAGACCAGCGGGTACGCATCGTTAGATGAAGGCCAAAAGGTCGAATTCGAGGTCGGGCAGGGCAAAAAAGGCCCATGTGCGACCAACGTGGTCCCAGGGTAATCCAGAGTAAAGCGTTGTAAAACCAAAAGCCCCGCGAAGCTGCGGGGCTTTCTTTTATCTGAAAGCAAATGGTTCGATTTCGCTCGCCATAAAATAAATCCGCCGTTTAATCCCCCTCGAATTTCATTATTGCTTAACGGCGAATCATAAATAAAGCCATCGCTGCGAGTCTGCTGTTAGTCTGCCTACGGCAAGAAAAAATCTTGCTTATGAAAGAGACATTCATTACAATGCGTCGGTGATTTACCCTGTTCGATTTGAGGTTTCATAGTTGTTTTCAAAAAGGAGTCGATATGGCCGGTAAAAATAATAACAGTATATTTCAAATCTGCAGGCCTGTCATAGGCAGATTGTTCGCCGTGATGATTTTAACTGTGGCAATGGTCTGTGCTACAGGAGCAAAACAAATGGACGCTTTTAATCTGAATAAGAAACTCGGCAGAGGAGTCAACATCATCGGTTATGACCCGATATGGAGGTCAGAAAAGGACGGACGCTTCAAAGAAAAACACTTCAAAATCATAAAAGAAGGGGGGTTCGATACGGTTCGGATTAACCTGTATCCCTTTGCGCATATGGATAAAGATGCCCCGTATCGCCTGAAGAAGTCCTGGTTTGAGGTTGCAGACTGGGCGGTGGAGAACGCCCTGAAGAACGGCCTGATGGTGATTCTGGATATGCACGAATATGAGACAATGGGTAAAGACCCCGAAGGCAACAAGGAAAAGTTTTTGTCCTTCTGGAGACAGGTCGCTCCGCATTTCAAAGATGCGCCCGAAAACGTTCTTTTCGAGATACTGAATGAGCCAAGCCGGAAGCTGACGCCCGAATTATGGAACCAATATTGCAGTGAGGCACTGGCGATTATCCGGCAGAGCAATCCGACCCGGACGGTGATTATCGGCCCAGCGTTCTTTAACCGGATAGGAGTTCTGGGTAAGCTTGAGCTGCCGGAGAACGACCGTAATATCATTGTGACGATTCACTACTACGAACCTCCTGCCTTCACACATCAGGGGGCATCGTGGACACCAGAGTATAAAGATAAGGTCGGCGTGAAATGGTTAGGTACGAAAAGAGAGAAGCAAGCGATTGTTAACGATTTCGAGAGGGCGCAAAAGTGGGCCAAGAAGCACAACAGGCCGATGTTTTTAGGCGAGTTCGGCGCTTATGACAAAGGCGAGATGGACTCACGCGTTCGCTACACCGCTTTCGTGGCACGAACGGCAGAAAAATCCGGCTTTAGCTGGGCATATTGGCAGTTCGATTCAGACTTCATCGTCTATAATATAAACCGAGAGCAATGGGTCGAGCCGATTTATAACGCCCTGATACCCCCAAAACATTGATTATTGATAATTGATGATTGATTAATTAGTGGGTTGAGATTGCTTCGGCCTACAGGCCTCGCAATGACCGACGGCACTGTGAACAATGAGGCAGGTAAGTGATGGCGGAGTGCTTCACCAGATGAGAAGCTGTGAAAATTTTGGGAATTTTTTTGATTTCTCTTGACGTAATACAATTATTTTAATAGAGTTGTGTTTCTTATATTTCTATGGAAGTTTTTTTGATGAGTAAAAACAGAACATACGAGCAGAAGCATTTGGCCGGCCAGTGGTCGGGTGCGAAGTGTGTGCGCCCGGTAAGGCCGTTTGCCGAGACAGGGATGATGTGCATCGACCTTAACGTTACCACACGGATTAAGGAGGACAGCCCTTAGAAGGAATTTGACATTTTTCAAGTAAGAATAAAAGCCTTCCGGGGCAAAGAAGTCCTGGAAGGCTTTTTTATTTGGCAAAAATCGTTGAGAGCAAGGACGCAGGAGGCAATTATGGAAATTATAGAACTGACAATTAAGAATTATGAAGAGGTCCTTTCGCTGTGGCAGAGCACCGAGGGAGTGGGATTAGACAAAGACTCTGACACGAAAGAAAGAATCGGGATATATCTTCAGCGCAATCCTGGTCTGAGCTTCGCAGCATTTGAAAAAGGGAAAGTCATCGGGGCAGTATTATGCGGACACGACGGCAGACGCGGGTATCTGCACCATTTGACCGTTGCTGAGGCGCATCGCAACAAAGGAAACGGCACGGCGCTGGTAGATAAAGTAATTTCGAAACTGCGCATGCTTGGCATACGTAAATGCAATATATTCGTTTTCGCCGACAACGCCGGCGGCCAGGAGTTTTGGAAAAGAAACGGCTGGACCGAACGAACGGACCTGAAAGTTATGTCAAAAAGTATTTCGCCGTAATATAAACAGGAGCAAAAAAATGACAGTAGAATACAAATACCAATGGGACGAAACGAGGCAATATCCCTCAATTGAAACCGAACGTCTTATCCTAAGAGGTTTCGAGAATGAAGATGCCGGTGAGGTGCAACGTCTGGCCGGTGACAAGGCCATTGCGTCCACGACGCTTCGCATACCGCATCCATACGAGGACGGAGTAGCAGAGAAGTGGATTGGGACACACCATGAGGATTTTGAACAAGGCAAGGTGGTCGATTTCGCCATTACCGAGCGTAAAGCGGGCTATCTAATAGGAGCGATTGGATTAACCATAAACAAAGAGCATGAAAACGCTGAATTAGGATACTGGCTCGGCAGACAATACTGGAACAAGGGCTATTGCACTGAAGCGGCCAAAGCAGTTTTGAGATACGGTTTCGAGGAACTGGGCCTGAACCGCATACAAGCGCAGCATTTCAAACGAAACGCTGCATCAGGCCGAGTTATGCGGGCAATCGGTATGTTATACGAAGGCAGGTTGAGACAACATCTGAAGAAATGGAACAAGTTCGAAGATGTGGAAGTTTACGGCATCCTGAAAGCAGAGTACGAAGCTACTAAGGTTTTCAAGCTATAGATTCACGGGGATTCCGCGGGAGGCGAGGTATTCTTTCATTTGTTTTATTGTGTAATTTTCGAAATGTGTAATTGAGGCCATAAGGACGGCGTCTGCGCCGCCTTCAACGATGGCATCATAGAGGTGCTCAAGCTTTCCCGCTCCGCCGGATGCGATTACGGGGATATTGACGGCATCGGAGACGGCTTTGTTCAGCTCGTTATCGTAGCCGGTTTTGGTGCCATCGGCGTCCATACTGGTCAGTAATATCTCACCTGCGCCGAGCTTTTCGGCTTTGATTGCCCATTCGACGGCGTCAAGGTCGGTAGGTTCTGAGCCGGCCTTTACGGTTACCTGCCATCTGCCCGGTTGTGTTTTTGAACGGCGGGCATCAATGGCAAGGACGATACATTGGTTTCCAAAACGCCGGGCGGCTTCTGTGAGCAGGTGCGGATTTTGAACGGCAGCGGTATTGACGGAGACTTTTTCGGCACCACTCCTTAGGAGCTCATCAATCTGGTCAACTGTGCTGATGCCACCACCCACGGTGAAAGGGATGAAGACGTTTTCGGCGACTTTTTCGACAAGCTCGACGATTGTTTTGCGGGAGCGAATGGTGGCGGTGATGTCCAAGAAGACCAGCTCATCAGCGCCTTCATCACTGTATCTTGCGCCGAGCTCGACGGGGTCACCGGCGTCGCGGAGATTCAAGAAATGAACGCCCTTGACTACACGATTATCTTTAACATCGAGACAGGGGATGATTCTTTTTGTCAGCATCAGGTTGTTTTCCTTTCCCTCGACTTCGCTCGGGACAGGTGGCAGATTTTGGAAAAATTTTCGAGAACTTTTAAGCCGGTTTTGCCGCTTTTTTCAGGGTGAAACTGGGTGCCGTAAATAGCGCCCTTCTGGACCGAGGCGGGCATAGGGAAACCATAGTCGGTATAGGCGATTTTAGCTTCGGTGTCGGTAACATTGGCGTAGAAAGAGTGTGCAAAATAGAAATGTTTTTCTCGCGGCAGACCCCTCGACTTCGCTCGGGGCAGGTGAGCAAACAAATCCATATCTTCGGGCAGTTTTACAAGGTTCCAGCCCATATGCGGGACAGTTTGCGAAGAGGGAATGGGGACGACATTGCCTGCGACTAACCCGAGGCCTTTGTGGGAGCCATATTCTGCGCTGCGGTCGAAAAGCATCTGGTAGCCGACACAGATACCAAGCAGAGGTTTGCCAGCCAAAGCGAGCTTTTTTATCAATTCAGCCAGATGACCCAATGCGCTGACAGCGTAGCCGAAGGCGGCAACGCCGGGCAGAACAAGGCCGGAGGCGGATTCAATATCCTCCGGGTTGCAACTTAATTTTGCCTGGCAGCCGATATGGCGGAAGGCATTGCATACGCTTCTGACGTTTCCCACGTTATAATCAATGACAACTATCATAATTTATTATTGACTATTTGCTATTGATTATTTACCATTGACAACAATAAACAATAAATTGTAAATAGTAAATATCAAATGTGCGGAATAGTAGCTTATTTAGGTAAAAAGAGCGCACAGCCGACCCTTATAGAGGGACTAAAACGTCTTGAATATCGGGGGTACGATTCGGCCGGTGTGGGGCTGCTGAGCGGCGGCGAAATAAAGGTGAAAAAATGCAGCGGCAGAATCAGCGCACTGGAGGAGATATTAGACGAGCCAGACAGCAGCGAAACGCTGGGCATCGGGCATACGCGCTGGGCGACCCACGGTGCACCGACCAGCATCAACGCACATCCACATTTAGACTATACCGGCAAAATCGCTGTTGTTCATAACGGCATTATCGAAAACTACGGAACACTGAAGACATGGCTGGAAAATGAGGGGGCCAAATTTGTAAGCGAGACCGATACTGAGGTGATAGCAAACCTGATTGGATATTTCTATGACAGAAGCGAAGAGAAGAAAAAGAGAGACGGTCAGAACAGATTCGAATGGGCGGTCCAGCAGGCCCTTGGGGAAGTAAGCGGGACATACGGCTTGGCGATTGTGTGCAGCGATTTTCCGGATATGCTCATCGGAGCGAAGAAGGGCAGCCCATTGATTTTGGGGGTGGGAGATAACGAATATATTCTGGCCTCGGACGCTGCAGCAATTGTGGAGCATACAAAGCAGGCAATATACCTTTCCGACAACGAAATGGTTACCATCAGCTCAAAGGGATTTCGCACAAAAACGATTGATAACGTTACTGTTACGAAAGAGCTACACAAAATTGAATTTTCGCTGGAGCAAATCGAGCTTGGCGGCTTCGAACACCACATGCTCAAAGAGATTTTTGAGCAGCCGAAGGCCCTGAGCACATGTATGGGCGGACGAATCGATACCAAAAATAACAAAATTAAACTTGGCGGTATAGCTGATTATCTACGTGAGCTGACGCGCACCAAACGGCTCATCCTGACCGCCTGCGGGACAGCATTCCACGCCGCCCTGGTTGGTGAGTTTTTGTTCGAGCACCTGGCACGGATTCCGACAGAAACCGAATACGCCAGTGAACTTCGATATCGCAATCCAATCATCGAAGACAGGACAGTGGTTATAGCAATAAGCCAATCCGGCGAGACGGCTGACACTCTGGCAGCGGTAGAAGAAGCCAAAGAACGAGGAGCAACGGTGCTGGGGATTGTTAACGTCGTAGGCTCTTCAATTGCCAGAGCCACCGATTCGGGGATATATTTGCACGTCGGGCCAGAGATAGGAGTTGCCAGCACAAAGGCGTTTACCGCCCAGGTAGCAGTGCTGACGATGCTGGCGATTGAACTCGGCAGAAGAAAACATATCAGCAGCAGCGAGGCAGGAGCGTGCATCAAGGAACTTTCCCAGATACCGGAGAAGATAAGCAGGATATTGAAACAGTCCGACAACATCAAAAAGATTGCTTCGGCGAACATCGAGAGGGACAACTGGCTTTTCTTAGGTCGGGGCTTTAATTATCCGGTTGCACTCGAAGGCGCTTTGAAATTAAAGGAGATAAGCTATATCCACGCAGAGGGGCTGCCTGCTGCGGAGATGAAACACGGGCCAATTGCCCTGATAAACGATGGTATGCCAGCGGTTTTTATAGCAACAGCCGGACCGCAATACGAAAAAATCTTAGGCAACATTGAAGAGGTTAGGGCTCGCGGCGGAAAAATTATTGTTGTTGCAACCGAAGGTGATGAAAATATCAAGAAACACGCCGACCATTTAATCGCCGTCCCTGATGCACCGGAGCTGCTGCAGCCGATGCTGACGGTTATTCCACTGCAACTTCTAGCATATCACGCTGCAGTGCTTCGCGGGCACGATGTCGACAAACCCCGCAACCTCGCTAAAAGCGTTACGGTTGAGTAGCACCTAACAAACCAAAGTTTGCGATAACCCTGAATGTTCTTTTTAGAATGTCGGTCAACTGGGATTTTGTTATGCCAAGCGGGAGAAAGAGATAAATGATGTTGCCTAAAGGGCGAAGGATGAGGTTTTCTTTGAGGCCGTTCTGAAAAATTTGCCAGCCGATTCTTTCTCTGACGTCAAACGACTGCTTTGCTTTTTTGTCCCTGACCAGCTCGATAGCCCCTACCATACCGATGTATCTGACATCGCCGACAAACGGCAACGGCCTGAATTTTTCGAGGGCACTGTGAAATATGGGGATAAGGGTTTTTACCTTTTGCAGTGTTTTCTCCTGCTCGAAGATTTCGAGACTTGCCAGAGCGGCGGCACAACCGAGAGGATTTGCGGTATAGGTATGGCCGTGATAAAAGGTTTTGAACTTTTCGTAATCGTCGTAGAAAGCGTTATAGACTTTGTCGGTTGTCAAGGTCGCAGCAAAGGGGAGTGTGCCGGAGGTTATTCCCTTTGCGAGACAGATAAAATCCGGCTGGACAGAGGCGTGCTGACAAGCAAACATTCTACCTGTTCGGCCAAAGCCGGTGGCGACTTCATCGAGGATTAAGTGAACATTATATTTTTTAGAAAGGGCGGCGGCCTGTTTGAGGTATTGGACAGGATAGACAATCATACCAGATGCTGCCAACAGGAGAGGTTCCAAAATAATAGCGGCTATTTCGTCTTTGTGCTTTTTTAAGGCGCTTTGCAACGGTTTTATGCAGTCGATACTGCAGGAGGTCCTTTGCTTGCCGAGCGGGCAGCGATAACAATAAGGCGTGGGGACTTTAAAGGATTCGAAACGCAAGGCGTCGAACGCCCTGCTGAATACCGTATTTCCGCCGACGCTCATCGCACCAATGGTGTCGCCGTGGTAAGCAAGGTCGAGAGAGAGAAATTTTGTTTTAGATTTGCGGCCGATATTGCGCCAGTATTGAAAGGACATCTTAAGAGCGGTCTCGACGGCGGTTGAGCCATTGTCGGAGAAGAATACTTTGGTGAGGTTTTTGGGAGCGATAGAAACAAGCTTTTCGGCCAAGATGACTGCGGGTTTATGAGTGAAGCCGGCAAGCAAAATATGGTCGAGAGAATTTAACTGCTTCCTGATTGCCGCCTTTATTTTCGGATGGTTATGGCCGTGAACATTGCACCACCAACTGGATATTGTGTCGTAATAAAAGTTACCTTTATCATCGTATAATTTGGCACCTTTGGCCCCTTCTATCAGGATTGGAGGACACTTGCGGCAGTCTTTCATCTGCGTATAGGGATGCCAGATATATTTCAAATCTTTTTTTATCCAGTCGGTCATCTTATTTTTTGCTCTGCATAACTTCAACAATCCGGTCGGCGAGTTTTTCCAAAAGCTGCTTAGTATGATGGTAAGTAAGTGAGAACCTCAATCTTGCCTGGCCCTGAGGGACGGTAGGTGGTCTTATAGGAAGAACCCAAAAGCTGTTTTTTTGAAGGTCACTACTGAAACGCACCGCCCTATCGGAGTCTCCCACAATCAAGGGAACAATCTGGGAATCGCCCTTTACATCGAACCCCGCCTCACGAAGCCGGCTGCGAAAAAAATCGGCATTGGTGAGGAGTGTCTTTCTGCGAAATGGTTCGTCTCTCACGATATTGAGGGCCTCGATGTCGGCTGCAATTACAGGCGGCGGCAGAGCAGTAGAGTAAATAAAACTTCTGCAGGAATTTACAAGATATTGTTTTATTTTTTCCGAACAGGCAAGATAGGCGCCGAAGCTGCCTAAAGCCTTGCTGAACGTTCCCATTATTAACTCTATGCGGTCGGACAGGCCCTGCTCTTCTGCAACGCCGGCGCCATTTGGCCCAAAAATTCCGGTGGCGTGCGCCTCGTCAACCATAAGAAAGCAATCGTATCCGTCTTTGATATCTACAAGCCCTTTTAGGGGAGGTTTGTCACCATCCATACTGAAAACGGTTTCGGTAACTATAAGGCGGTTTTTGAATTTGCGACTTTCTTTTTTCAGCAGAGATTCGAGATGGTCCAAATCATTATGGCTGAAGCGAAAAAGCTTAGCACCGGACTGTCGCACCGCATCTATTATGCTGGCGTGACTTAATCTATCACAAAAAACCGCATCGCCTTTGTCGTAAAGTGCGCTTATTATTCCTACGTTGGCCTGATAGCCCGAATTGAAAACCAAAGCGCTTTCTTTGCCTTTGAATTCGGCGATTCTGTCTTCGAGCTGGTGATGAATTTTCAGGTCGCCGCTTAATAATCGCGATGCTGAAGCGCTTACGCCGAGAGAGTCAACGGCCCTTTTAGAAGCTTCTTTGAGCTTAGGATGGTCCGAGAGAGCCAAGTAATCATTTGATGAAAAATCGAACAGCTCAGCGCCGTCGTAATAAATTTTTCCGTCTTTGCGCAAATCGGCGGGTTTTAGGACCCTCAAAAGACCGTCCGCTTTCCTTTGCGCCAGAAAATCATCTATTCTGTCCATACTTTTTTTATTTCTTTGACGAGCGCGTAATCAGCATCGAGATTTGCGCCTTTGACGGTCAGATACCCGCCTATAAGCATTCCATTGGCGCCGGCGATAAAAGCATTAAGCTGCGAATCCTTAAGAATCGCCTCTCTGCCGGCGGCGATTTTGATAATTTTATCCTTCAATATAATGCGGAAAATACATATTGTTCTTATGGCATCATCGACTGATAAAGGTGTGGCGAATTCAAGAGGCGTGCCCATAATCGGGATTAATATATTTAGGGGGACTGAATCGACATCCAAATCTTTTAAAGTATAAGCCATATCAATTCTATCCTGCCAGGTCTCGCCCATTCCGATTATACCGCCACTGCAAACCTCAAGGCCAACCTGCTTGGCGGAATTTATGGTATTGACTCTCTCGTCGAAGCTGTGCGTCGAAACAATATGGGGGTAGAAACGACGGGATGTTTCGATGTTATGGTGATAACGTGAGAGGCCGGCCTCTTTGAGAAGCTGCAACTGCGATTTTTCCATAGCGCCCAGCGAAGCGCATACAGCGATACCAATCCTGTCTTTTATTTCCGATATTGCCTGCGCTACTACATTTACTTCTCTATCGGTCAGCCGGTTTCCGCTGGTTACAATGCCGAACTTTTCTGCGCCAATAGCTTTGGCTTTTTGTGCGGCTTCGATTATTTCTTTTTCCCCTTTTAGCGGATAGGTCGGCACATCCGCGTGATGCCTTGCCGACTGTGCACAAAATTTGCAATCTTCGGGGCAAAGGCCGGACCGAGCATTTAAGATATTGCACAGCTCAAGTTTATTGCCTATGAACTTTTTTCTAACCTTATTAGCTCGGGAGATAAGCTCTTCCAGAGGTGCATTTAAGAGAGTTTCAGTATTATCTTTTATGGCAGTGCTCATAATTGCCGGCCATTTTAGCATTGTAGGTCGATGATTTCCATAAAAACCGCCCGCCAAAGGCGGGTCAAATATCACGGGAATTTTGCAGTTTATGAACCCGATCCGAACTGCAAGGTGATGTCCTGACTATTGTATAAATGAAAAAGGGCTGCGACATTAATTCGCAGGCCATGGAAGTTTAATTTCCAGGTCGGTTTAGGCCTTGCGTTTTCTAAGCGAGATTCGGTCATTTTAAGTCGTTCAGGAGTTGACAAAATGAGCAGAAGGTATTTATATTGCAATTACTTAAAAAATTGGGCGCCCGTAGCTCAGTTGGATAGAGCAACGGATTTCTAATCCGTAGGTCGCAGGTTCGAATCCTGCCGGGCGTGTTTCACAGGCTGCTGACTGTTGAGAAGGAACATCGGTGTTCAGTGCCATCCTCCCGGACACACATTTAATGCAAAAAAAACAAAAGATAGTATAAGTGACTGTTTAAACAAGAGGTTACATTAAGTTGAATAGAAGGTTTTTAGGAACTTGGACGCAGGATTATTTATAAGTAACATAAATGTCACTATGAGATTCTCTTATGGCTCATATTAGTAGAATGACTCAAACTATTTGGATATTAAGTGTATAATTGAGAGTGTATAACTGAGATTATGTTCAGGATGTCTTTTGGTTTAAGTTCTTAATTGCTCTTAGGTTATATGATTTTGTGTATGGAGGAAGGGGATTGGTGTCTTTAAGACAACAGGATTTATACAAGGCAGAATAGATAAAACATAAAGATAAGTTTTATGAATAAACAAGCTTCAAAAATGTATGTTTTTTATTGTTCAAACAGCCTTGAACAAGACCAGTTAGCAGGTTTTAGTGGACTGGACGGAATTACTGTTAAGACAATCGGTTTGCCGTGTTCTGGAAAAGTGGATATCCCTTATTTAGTCAAAGCGTTTGAGACCGGTGCAGACGGGGTTGTAATCGTAACTTGCAAACAAAACGAGTGCCGTTACCTTGAGGGAGATGTGCGGGCACAAAAAAGAGCCGAAGCTGTCGAATCGCTGCTTGAAGAGATTGGAATGGGCAAAGGACGGATGGCTGTTATCAACTTAAAAGAAGATGACCCCGAACAAATCCTTGGCGAAATCAAGGATTTCTTTGACAAGGTAAGAAATCTGCCTCAATCACGCCACCGAAGCATCACCTTTAATGGATAGGAGACAATGTTCGTATGAAAGTCGACAGTAAACTCGCAAAGAAAATAGAAAATGGAGATTTTATTGTCACCGCAGAGTATCTGCCAAGTGTAGCCGCGAATGGCTTGATAATCGAAGCGGCCTTGAAAGCTTTGGGTGATAGCCTTTCAGCAGTTAATGTAGCCGACAACCATTATGGTGTAGCGATGTCGTCTCTTGCGGCCTCCGTAGCAGTGATCAAATCCGGGGCCGAACCGATTTGTCAAATTGTTACACGCGACAGGAATCGCATCGCACTTCAGTCCGATTTGCTCGGGGCAGCTTACCTGGGAATCAAGAATGTGCTTTGTCTGTCCGGTTATCATCAGACGCTGATAGGATGTCCTGAATCAGCAAGCGTATATGATATCGATTCGACTCAGTTTATAGAGATTGTAACGAATATGTCTGAGAAAGGCGTGCTTGCTGACGGAACAAAGATTGATGGGCGATTTTCCATGCTTGTCGGAGCAGTTGCGAACCCATTTTTGGAACCGCTGGAATTAAACATGCTGAGGCTCAACAAAAAAATCGAAGCCGGTGCAAAGTTTATTCAGACCCATGCTGTATTCGACATTGAGCAATTTAGCCAATGGCTCGACGCTGCCGGCAGCGAAGGCATCACCGGAAGGGCAGCAATTATAGCCAGCGTTTTACCTTTGGATAACGCCGTTGAAACTGAAAGGCTGCGAGGTACGTATATTGATTATAGTATTCCGGATACGGTAGTTGAAAGGCTAAAAGCAGCAGGCAGCAATGGTGCACAGAAAAAAGAAGGATTAACTATTTGCGTCGAAATGATTAAAAAGCTTAAAGAGATAAATGGCGTGAGGGGGATACATATTCTTTCGGGCGGTAAGGAAAAAGTAGTGCCTGAGATTCTTGCCGCATCCGGGCTGTAAATACGAGAAAAGATTATGCCTGAAAAATATCATATTAAGACACAACCTGTTCCGCCGCGGCGGCCGCGTATAGGTAAATATGGTGTAGTGGATTGGCGGGAAGATTGCGCCCGCTGTCATAATTGTGTTAAGAAAGCGTGTGTTTACGACCGCTACAGACAGGAGGCGGACTATATTCGTAATCTCAGCGATGTAGACGCCCTGTTTTTTGATTGCATGGGATGTTTTTCATGCGTTCAGGATTGCACAAAGGGCCTTTTGTGTATGTCGGTGAATCCCGTATACGAAAACCTGGGAAACAGTTACTGGACACCTGATATTATTAAAACGACATGGCTTCAGGCTGAGACTGCGAAAATCCCTGTTTCAGGAGCAGGGTATCGGGGGCCGTTTGCCGGCCAAGGTTTTGATTCGATGTGGACGGATATGTCGGAAATCGTTCGGCCAACCCGTGACGGTATTCACGGACGAGAGTACATCAGCACCTCGGTGGATATCGGTAGAAAGCTTTCGTTTTTGGCCGTCGATGGAGAAAAGGCAACGACAAGTTTGCCTCCTCTGGTCTCGATTCCGATGCCATTGATATTGGATATGGCTTTTCCTGCACACGCGCTGCCGCAGCTTGATGCGATTATTAAACAGACTGCTGTGAACACCGGCTTGATAGCAATACTTGATTCGCGCCACTGGGCTGGCGATGACGAGCAGCTTGAGCACATAGCATTTTATTTAGGACCTGACAGTCCGGATGTCCCGAAGGAGGCACTGCGGAAAACCCTATTGGTGGAAATATCCGACAGCGGCAAGGTCATAGAGCGCATCAAAGAACTCAAGAAAATACACCCGCAAATAGTGGTGGCCGTTAGAGTGGAGCTGACGACTGAGGGGGTTGAGCGTGCGATTAAACTCGCTGAATTTGAAGAAATTGAAGTGATTCATATCGCGGCGGACGCCAATGGCAATGAAATAGGTTCGACAAGCTCACTACAAGTTGGGGCAAAGAAGCCGCAATTCATAAAGGATATGACTCGTCATATTCACACGACCCTTATAGAAAAAGGAATCAGGGACGAGATAACGCTTATAGCAGGCGGCGGAGTGGCGCTGCCGGAGCATTTGGCAAAGGAGATTATATGCGGCGCTGACTTGGTGACAATCAATCTGCCACTTCTTATATCGCTGGAATGCCATCTTTGTGAGAGTTGCAGGCCGGGAATGGTGTGTCCGGCAAAGCTGGAAAAGATAGATTTTGATTATGGCGTGGGCCGAATGACCAACCTCATCGCTGCCTGGCACGACCAGTTGATAGAAGTTATGGGCGCGATGGGAATGCGTGAGGTCCGTCGTCTCAGAGGCGACGTCGGCCGAGCAATGTTCTTCGAAAATCTCGAGGAGGAAACCTTTGGCAAGCTATTCGGTTCAAGAAAAAACGATTAAGAATATACTGCCTGAAAATACCTTGAGGACTTTTGTTCCGCAGGAAGAGGTGGCCCGGGTCATTAAACCTGCGCCACCGCGGTATCGCAATGAAATTGCCAAGTATGTTGTTCATCGCAATCTCAACTGCAAACGATGCGGCAAATGTGCCGAGGTGTGTTTATATAAAGTTCATGTGTTAAAGCCCGGTTATAAGTATTTCGCTGAGCCGAAAAATTATTTGTGCATAGGGCCGACCTGCGAAAAAAGCGGTCATTACTGCGTTACAAAGTGCCCCCAGGGTGCATTAGAGGTTAAAGAAAATCCAATGTATAAAACGCTGGGGGATTTCCGCTGGCCGGCTGATTTGATACTGGCGACGTGGAAAATGGCTGAAACCGGCGATGTCCCGCCTGAAGAATACGGTTACGACTACGAGTGCGGCAATTCCGGCGGCGGATTTGACCGGCTAAGGTTCAAATTTCCCGAAAAACCCCCTGTAAAGCTCAATGAAAGCGAGGTAGATACGGGCATATCACTGAACAAGCGTGACGATGGCCGGCCTAAAATCAAAATCGACGTCCCCTGGTATGGTGGGGGGATGTCGTTCGGATCGGTCAGTAACGTGACTCAATTATCAAAGGCCAGGGCAGCGGTAGCGTGGAATACGTTTACCTGCACGGGTGAGGGCGGGTATATGGAGAGGATGAGACCCTACGATGACCACGTGATTACGCAGGTCGCCACGGGTCTTTTCGGCGTGCGAGAGGAGACGATTCAGCGGGTGCCGATTGTAGAATTTAAGTATGCCCAGGGTGCCAAGCCCGGTCTTGGCGGGCATCTGCTGGGTGACAAAAACACCCCAGCCGTGGCAAGAATGCGCGAAGCGGTGCTTGGTATATCGCTGTTTTCGCCGTTCCCGTTCCATAGCGTCTATTCCATTGAAGACCACGCCAAGCATATCGACTGGATTAAGCATGTGAACAGACGTGCCTTGATATCAACGAAAGTATCGACGCCGACGGATGTTGATATGGTTGCGGTCGGCAGTTACTCTGCCGGCACTCATATCGTCCACATAGACGGTGGTTACGGCGGAACCGGTGCGGCGCCTGATATCGCGAAGAAAAACATCGCCATGCCGATTGAGTACGCCATCGGCAAGGTTCATAATTTCCTGGCGGATGAGGGTGTCCGTGACAAGGTGACACTTATAGCCAGCGGTGGAATACGCTCGGCCCACGACGTAGCCAAGGCCATCGCCCTTGGTGCCGACGGGGTTGTAATAGGAACCGCGGAATTGGTTGCGCTTGGATGCGTGCGATGCAGCCGCTGCGAGAGCGGACGAGGTTGTCCACGCGGTATTGCTACAACTGACCTTGAACTGTCAAAGAAAATGGATGTCGAGTGGGGCACGCAGCGAATTATCAACCTCTACAATGCCTGGCGAAAAGTGCTTGTCAGAATTCTTCAACAATTTGGTATGCGCAGTATAAGCGAACTGCGCGGACGCACCGACCTTTTGATGCATCTTGATTATACCAACGAGGTGGAGGCAGAAAATGAACGGTGAATTAATAAAGCGACTTGCATATTCAAGAAAGCAATTAGTTAAAAACCTCAACTGCTCCTCGCAGATGAAGAAAGAGGCTGAAGAAGGGGGCTGTGGAGTTGTGGGTTTTTGCTGCAGTGAGCCGGTGCCGGGCAAGCATATTTATGCACCGTCTCGGCAGATGCACAATCGTGGAAACGGGAAAGGCGGAGGTATTGCCGCCGTGGGATTTGTACCGGAGCAGCTTGGTGTCAGCAGGGAGGTGCTCGAAAATCATTATATGCTTCACGTGGCGTTCCTTGATGAGAAGGTACGTCCTGAAATAGAGAAACAATTTATTACGCCGAACTTCGATATCGCGGTCTCTTGTCAGCTCGAAAAAACAGACGACTGGAAATCAATCCCGGGACTGGAGGTAAAGCCGCCGGACGTATGCCGGTACTTCGTGCGAGTAAAGCCGGAGGTGCTTGATTCATTCGTCGCGAAAAACAACCTGCAACAGCTTGATCTACGCGAAGCTGAAGACGAATTTGTCAATCAAAACAGCTTCAGTTTGAATCAGAAATATTACGCATCTCTGGGCGAAAAAAGGGCCTTTGTGCTTTCGCACGGCAGGAATATTATGATACTCAAGGTGGTGGGTTTCGCTGAGGCCATCGTAAAGTATTACAAAATCGAGGACCTCTGTGCCCACATATGGATTGCCCATCAGCGTTTTCCGACCAAGGGTCGCGTATGGCATCCCGGCGGTGCCCATCCTTTTGCGGCCATCGATATGGCGCTCGTGCATAACGGTGATTTTGCCAACTACCATTCCGTAACCGAATATCTAAAACAGCGAAATATATGTCCGCAGTTTCTCACCGATACGGAAGTCTCCGCCCTTCTTTTCGATTTGCTCAGTCGGACTTACCACTATCCGCTGGAGTACATCATTGAGGCGCTGGCCCCGACTACCGAGCTGGACTTCGACCGCTTGGATGAGGAAAAGCAAAAAACTTACCGGGCCATTCAGGCAACCCATATACACGGCTCACCCGACGGCCCATGGTTTTTCATCATCGCTCGCAATATTGTCCGCGAGAACAAATTTCAGTTGATGGGCATAACCGACACCGCGATGCTTCGGCCGCAGGTGTTCGCGTTTTGCGATGGTGAGATCCAGGTCGGCCTGATTTGTTCGGAAAAACAGGCCATAGATGCGACCTTACTGAGTCTTTCAAGGGATGACAAAAGAATATGCCCGATTGCCGACCGATACTGGAATGCACGCGGCGGCAGCCATACTGACGGCGGAGCATTTATATTCAATCTTGAAAAAGATTCGGCCGGCAAAATGCGAATTACCTGCACGGATAAATTCGGCGCAACGGTTCCTATGCCGACGGGGACTGAGCCGTGTGATTTCTCACAGGAACTGTCTCTGTCCTCTGAATCCGAGGAGGATATACAGACACTAATCAACGAGAGATTTGTCCCCGGTAACAGCATTGCGATTTTTGAAATGATTCGCGAACTAATACCTCAATGGACGTTTGATGAATTCCGTCTGGCGTGCCGGCAAATTGCTAATCAGGCGAAAGATGCTTCCAAGACGGCTACTGCGATAGAGGTCTTTACCCTGCTGAATGACCGAAGATACTCAACCGGTTCAAAGAAACGCAGTCATATCCTATATATCGTGCGTAGTGAGTTGAACCGGTTGTTCAGGAATATTCCAAACATAGGCGCAAAAGGTTCTTATGGCGGTCTGCATCGTCTTATTGATTTTGAGACGCGAGGCAACCTGAGGGGGCTGCAAGGCAATGAAACAACTCTTGTAATTGACGCCGCCCATTTTCCACCTGAAGGTGCCGACTGTGACGCAGCCCTTTTAGTTGACGCATATATGAAGGGCTGGCGATGTTTCATCAGCTTCAATTGTATTGGTCAGCGATACGTCGGCTGCGGTCTTGGTCCGGAAACCGATAGTGTGACAATAGATGTTTACGGCAGCAGCGGCGATTATCTTGGCTCTGGATTGGACGGCCTGACCATCACGGTGCATGGCAACGCACAGGACCAACTCGGCCAGGTAATTAAAAGAGGAAAATTAGTCATTCACGGTGACGTGGGACAAACGTTTTTATACGGCGCCAAGGGCGGCAGCGTCTTTGTGCTGGGTAACGCTGCGGGAAGACCCCTTATCAACTCCGTCGGCAAACCGAAGGTGGTGATAAATGGAACCTGCCTCGACTTTCTTGCCGAGTCATTTATGGCGGGCGACCCGCATAACGGCGGCGGTTTTTGCATATTAAATGGTGTCAAATTCGATGATGATGGTCTATTAGTTCCATTGTCGCTGCCTTATCCCGGCAGTAACATCTTCTCGCTTGCTTCGGGTGGAGCAATCTATGTCCGTGACCCTAATTTAACCCTGGTCGATGAGCAATTGAACGGCGGCAGGATTGCCAAGTTAACTAACAAGGACTGGGAATTGATTCTGCCTTACCTTGAAGAAAACGAGCGCCTTTTTGGAATAAAGGTTAAGCAGTTGTTGACCGTCGAGGGTCATAAGCGTCGGCCGGCAGAGGTTTATTGTAAAGTTATTCCTGGCAATATCGCAGCCATCGCCTCGGAGGATACCGACGATGTTGAAGAGGTACTTGAAGAGCCGATTGTGAAATAGCGCGAAAAAGCGAAGGGTAATTAAAGTGATAACAATCAAAAAAACGAAAACAAGCGACGAACTGAAGGGCATCGTTGAGAAATTATCCGGAGCGGACCTCAGCGTCTGTTTGCAGTGCAGAAAGTGCTCAAGCGGTTGTCCGGTTGGCAAACTTACGAAGTCCCGGCCTTCCGAGATAATGCGCCGACTGCATCTTGGCGCAGGCAATGAGCTGTTGGAAAGCGATATTCTCTGGATGTGTGTTTCGTGCGAGACCTGTTCGGCCCGCTGCCCGATGGGTATTGACGTTGCAGCGGTAATGGATGCGTTGCGGAAGCTGGCGCTGGCCAGGGGGGCATCGAAGCAGGAAGGTAATGTGCCGCTGTTTAACAAGGCATTTTTGAAGACGGTCCAGATTTTCGGCCGGACTTATGAAATCGCAATGATAGTTGCTTACAAGCTCGGCACCGGGAAACTAATGAACGATATGGGAAAATTCCCGACAATGCTGAAGAAAGGGAAAATCTCGCTGCTGCCTTCGCTTGGCGGCGACAGGAAAACGGTGAGACGCATTTTCAAAAAGGCAAAACAGAGTAAAGGGGCCAAGGTATGAGATATGCTTACTATCCAGGATGCTCGGCTGAATCAACGGCACGCGATATGCATCAATCTACCTTGGCAATAGCCGGCGTGCTTGGAGTTGAACTGGTTGAACCTAAAGGCTGGACGTGCTGCGGTGCTACCGCCGGTCACCAGACGGATCGCATATTGGCCGCAACATTGCCCGCCGTCAATCTGGTCAAGGTTCGGGATATGGGGCTGGAATGCATCGTAAATTGCGCGGCCTGCTACAACAGAATGAAAATGGCAAACCACGAAATATCGACCGATTCAGAAATCCGAAGAAGCGTTAACGATGCGATTGGCCGAGACTATGATGGTTGCGTTAAAGTCCGGCACTTCATCGAGGTGCTCCTCGAAGATGTTGGGCTGGATACAATCGGCCGTGCCGTCAAGCGTTCGCTTAATCGGCTCAAGGTTGCTTGTTATTATGGGTGTCTGCTTGTTCGTCCGCCGAAGGTTGTAAGATTTGACGACCCTGAGAACCCGACGTCGCTCGACCGGCTCGTGACGGCCATAGGTGGCGAAAGCGTCGACTGGCCATACAAGGTCGAATGCTGCGGCGGGGGCTTGTCGCTTTCGAGAACCGACGTAGTGGTCAGTCTCACCGATTCGATTCTCGGTATGGCAAAAAGCGCCGGTGCAGATTGTATCGCGGTCAGTTGCCCGATGTGCCAGGTCAATCTCGACTTGCGCCAGCAGGACATAAAAAAGCAAACCGGCAGGGACTATCAAATGCCGATTGTTTATATCACCCAGCTTCTGGGGCTTGGTTTTGGTATCAGCCCTGCTAAACTCGGGTTCAATAAGCTTATGATTTCGCCTTCACACGTCTTGGAAAAGATGGAAGCAAGCAACGATGGAAAATAACAATAATAACAACAATGATAACAATGGCAAAATCGGTGCAGTGCTTGTTCAGGGCGGCGGTATCGCAGGCGTTCAGGCATCGCTTGATTTGGCCAATAGCGGCTTTAAGGTTTACCTCGTCGAGCGTGATGCCGCTATAGGCGGAATGATGGCCCATTTGGACAAGACCTTCCCGACGGGTGATTGCGCCACCTGTATCGTCTCGCCCAAGCTCGTCGAATGCGCGCGAAATTTAAATATCGAGATAATGACCCTTTCGGAACTGGTAGACCTTCAGGGCGAGCCGGGTAATTTCAGAGCTACGGTCAGGCGACATCCGCGATACGTGGACGAGGACAAATGCACGGGTTGCAGCGAATGCACGCAGGTTTGCCCTGTTGATGTGCCCGATGAATTCAACCGCTGTCTCGGGACCCGAAAGGGCATTGCCAAGCTCTACGCCCAGGCTACGCCGAATATATTCGGTATTCTTAAAAACGGCCACGCGCCTTGTAAGATAAAATGCCCGGCGAAGGTAAACGTTCAGGGTTATGTCCAGCTCATAAAGAAGAAAGAATACGTCAAAGCGGTCAATCTGATTCGCCAGAGAAATCCGCTTTCAGCCATTTGCGGCCGAGTGTGCACGCATCCTTGCGAGGCGGAATGCACGAGGGGCAAGGCGGACGACCCGATTGCCATAAGGTTGTTGAAGCGGTTCGCATCAGATAAAGAGATGGAAATGATAGAGACGGGCAAGCTTACCCTTGCCGAGGAGAAGAGACCTGCACCTGATGCAAAAAAGGTAGCCATAATCGGCGCAGGCCCTGCCGGACTTACCGCGGCCAATGACCTTGCCGACGCTGGGTTAGCCGTTACCATATACGAAGCGCTCGATAAGGCGGGCGGTATGCTTCGCTGGGGTATTCCTGAGTATCGACTGCCCAAGAAAGTTCTGGATTACGAAATAGAGCTTATCCGCCGAAAGGGCGTTAAGTTCGTTTATAATTGTCGTATCGGCCAGGACGTCACCATTCAGAAGCTCCGCAATGACAACGAAGCGGTATTCATCTCTGCCGGCGCACAAAAAAGCCGAAAACTCGGAATAAAAGGTGAGCAAATACCAGGTGTTCTTCACGGTATTGAATTTCTCCGAGATGCGGCTTCGACTCATAAACCAGTTGTAAAAGACAAAGTCATAGTAATCGGCGGTGGCAACGTCGCGGTTGACGTTGCCAGGACTGCTCTTCGCCTCGGTGCCAAAAACGTCGAAATGGTTTGCCTTGAGAACGCCAATGAGATGCCTGCCTATAAGGAAGAAATCGAGGCGACTCTTGCTGAAGGCATCAAGATTCGAAATAGCTGGGGACCAAAGCAAATACTGGGTAACGGGCAGGTTACGGGCATAGAGTTCAAACGCTGCACGAGAGTTTTCGATGACAAGAAACGTTTTAATCCTGCCTTTGACGAAAACGATGTTATAACTGTTAAAGCAGACCAGATTATCGTCGCCATCGGACAAGCAATAGATGAGCAGCTTGTCGGTCATATCGACGTCCAGAGCGAGCGAGGCTGTTTCAAGGCCGACCCTGTAACCGGCCAAACTTCAATGGAAGACGTTTTTGCAGGCGGCGACAATGCTTCTGGGCCTGCGTCTGTCATTGAGGCCATAGCTGCCGGTAAACGGGTGGCGGAATCTATCAAACGATATTTAAACGACAAAGATTTACTGTCCAATCGCTTCGAGGATACTATCAATCCGATTCCTGAAGATTTGCTTCCTTCAATAGAGAAGGTAGAGAAAAAAGCCCGGAATAAGCCCGAAGAGCTGTCGCCAGCGAATCGGCTGCGGAATTTCGAAGAGGTTGAAAAAGGACTCACGGAAGCCCAGGCGATATCCGAAGCCGAGCGTTGTCTTAATTGTGCCCTGTGCTCGGAGTGCAATCAGTGCGTTGAGGTCTGTGAGCAGAAGGCAATCGACCACGCTATGAAAGAGCGAATGGTTGAGCTTGAGGTGGGCTCGGTTATCCTTACCCCCGGCTTTGAAGAGTTCGATGCGACGCGAAAAGGCGAGTTCGGTTACGGCCGATATCAGAATGTCGTTACAAGCGTTCAATTCGAGCGAATGCTTTCTGCTGCCGGCCCGTTCGAAGGTCATCTCATACGTCTGTCGGATGGCCGTCCGGCTAAGCGCATCGCGTGGATTCAGTGCGTCGGCTCGCGTGATTCAAACTGCGGAAACGAATACTGCTCTTCGATATGCTGCATGATGGCAACCAAACAGGCAATGGTCGCCAGCGACCATGTCGATGGACTGGACGCGACAATCTTTTATATGGACATCCGTGCGTACGGCAAGGATTTTGACCAGTATTATGAGCGTGCCAAAGCGCAGGAAAACATACACTACATTAAGAGCATTCCGTCGCGGATAGTTCAACTCCTCGGCAATAAGGACCTTCGTGTTTGTTTCCTGGACGAAGATAACCGGATTAAGCAGAAGGAGTTTGACCTTGTAGTGCTGTCGGTGGGAATGGAGCCGCCGGCTTCTATGGAGGAATGCGCCTCTCGTCTCGAAATAAAACTCAACGACTTTGGCTTCTGCAGGACAGACAGACTGTCGCCTCTTTCAACTTCAGTGCCGGGCGTGTTCGTCGGCGGAGCATTTCAGGAACCCAAGGACATCCCGGAAACGGTGACACAAGCCAGCGCCGCTGCTTCTATGGCCATGGAACTTCTGGCGCCGGCACGCAATACTCTTATTACCAAAAAAAGTTACCCCGATGAGCATGATGTTACCGATGAAGAACCGCGTATTGGTGTATTCGTTTGCCACTGTGGTATGAATATCGGCTCGGTGGTAGACGTCGAGCGAGTTGTTAAAAGCATCGAAAAACAGCCTGATGTCGTTTTTGCGTCTCATACGATGTTCACCTGTTCCGATACGAGCTTATCGAACATCAAGGATATGATACGCGAGTATCGGCTCAATCGTGTTGTGGTTGCTTCCTGTACCCCGCGAACACACGAGCCATTGTTCCGTGAAACCCTGCGCGAAGCAGGCCTTAACCCGTATCTATTCGAAATGGCTAACATACGAGACCAGTGCTCCTGGGTTCATTCGAAGGTACCGCAGTCGGCCACCGAAAAAGCGATTGAACTGGTGAAAATGGCCATCGTTAGGGCGCGGTTGCTTACGCCTCTGGAAAGTGGAACTCTGCCTGTCGACCAGACGGGTCTTGTCATTGGCGGGGGCCTCAGTGGAATGACAGCCGCGTTAGCGCTGGCCAACCAGGGATTCAAGGTTCATCTGGTGGAAAAAGCCAGGCGTCTGGGCGGAACCCTTCACGATATCTATCATACCTTCGAGCATGACGACATCACCGATTTTACAAAAGCCCTCATAAAGCAGGTTGAAAACCATCCCAACATTAAGCTTTATCTGGAGACCGAAATTGCCGGCATCTCAGGTCACATTGGCAAATTTAATATGACACTTGCCAAAGACGGCAGGAACTTCGAGGTTTCGGGCGGCGCCATAATCGTCGCAACCGGCGCCAGCCAGGCCCAAACAACCGAATTTATGTACGGCCAATCCAAGTGCGTTTTAACCCAGGTCGAATTGGAGAAGCAACTGCACGAAAATACGTATCCTGCAAAAGGGCAAAATGTAGTTATGATTCAATGTGTCGGCTCACGTAACGACGTTCATCCCTATTGCAGTCGAATTTGTTGTTCAATGGCTGTCAAAAACGCAATTGAAATAAAGAAGCGGGATCCTAATGCAAACGTGTATGTTCTTTACAGGGACGTCAGAACTTACGGCTTTAGGGAGACATATTACAAGCATGCCCGCGAAGCCGGTGTCGTATTCGTTCGTTACACTCCTGATGCTCCACCGCAGGTCAGTGAAAACAATGGTATTGTTGTGACCCTTGAAAGCCCCGACTTACCCGAGCCGATTGAAATCGAAGCCGATATCCTTGTGCTGAGCACGGGCGTTGAAGCTGACCGGGAAAACAACAAACGGGTCTCGGATATGCTCAAAGTACCGCTTAACGCCGACGGTTTCTATGTTGAGGCGCATATGAAACTGCGTCCCGTGGATTTCACCACGGAAGGCATTTTCCTCTGCGGTCTTGCACATTCACCTAAGTTTATCGATGAGAATATCTCGCAGGCGCGGGCCGCCGCCGCGCGGGCGGCAACGGTGCTTTCAAAAACGCACCTCGAAGTCAGTGCACAGGTCTCATATGTTGACCAGCAGAAATGTATATCCTGTATGACCTGTGTTAATTCCTGTCCGTATTCGGCCCCGTTCTGCAACAAGGACGGCAAGGGTCAAATTGAGGCCGCAAAGTGTATGGGCTGTGGTATATGTGCATCGGAATGTCCCGCACGGGCCATACAACTGCATCATTTCGAGACGGACCAGTTCCTGGTAATGATTCGACAATTGTTCGCTGGCGGAAACGGGGAAATATTCGCAGAAACACCATCGCAGGTAAAAGAGTTAACGGGAAAAGTATAATTTATGGAACCGGAAGCGTTTGAACCCAAGATAGTTGCTTTTTGTTGCCACTATTGTGCGTATTCGTCAGCGGATTTGGCGGGGTCTATGCGTATTCAATATCCGCCCAACGTGCGGATTATCCGCACACCGTGCACGGGCAGACTCGAAACCGAATACTTTATGAAGGCGTTTGAGAACGGCGCCGACGGCGTGCTCGTTGCTGGCTGCCTCGAAGGCGGGTGCCATTTTGTCGAAGGCAACCTTTGTGCAAAACGCCGGGTTAATTACACAAAAGATTTGCTTGAAGAAATCGGAATGGAAAAGGAGCGCCTGCGCATGGTAAACATTTCAGCCGCCATGGCGCGACCTTTGGCTGATATTGTTATTGATATGGTGGAAACTGTTCGCAAACTGGGCCCAAGCCCTGTAAAACAAAACAGTTCATCAAAACAGGAGAGTCGCAAATGATAGTAGCGCAAAGAAAAAGTATCCCCGACCTGCTGGAAATAATAAAAAATCACAAAAAGATTCTCGTGCTCGGCTGCGGCACCTGTGTCACCGTATGCCTTGCAGGCGGACAGCGTGAGGTCGGCATCATCGCTTCAGCACTAAGAATGGCTGCAAAACTGAAAGGCCTGCCGCTTGAAGTTGAAGAATTGACTATAGAACGTCAGTGCGACAACGTCTTTATTGAACAGGCCGCCGAAGCAATAAAGAGAAACGATGCTGTTCTTTCACTTGGCTGCGGTGCGGGCGTCCAAGCCGTTGCCGAGCGTTACACCAGCAAGCCCGTCTACGCGGGCCTTGATACGGCTTTCATCGGCATCCTTGAGGAAAGAGGGGTCTGGACAGAGAAATGCGCTGCCTGTGGTGCGTGTGTCCTCCACCAATATGGTGGTATTTGCCCGGTTACACGCTGTGCCAAACACATGCTTAATGGCCCGTGCAGCAGTTCCCACGAAGACCGCTGCGAAGTCAACCCCGAACGCCAGTGCGCTTGGCAGCTTATATATAAGCGTCTCAAAGAAATCGGCCAACTCGACAGGCTAAAAGAAACCAAACCACCGAAGAATCGGAGTCACAGCCAGGATGGTGGCTACCGTACTATAATCCGTGAAGACCACAGAGTGTGATAATCCAATGGCCAACGTGATTATTTCAATGGTAAACTGAAGAGGGGAATATTAGCGTGTCTTCTTACTGGTTACTCAGCAAAGTAATCAAACCATATAGTTTTCCGCAATCCTCACAATTGTCTATTCCTTTTGGAGCTTCATATAACTCCCATAATTCTCTAACTTTTTTTAGCAGCGGCCTAACTACCTCATCTGGTTTTAATTCAATCTCAAAGCAGTTACTGCCGAATCCCATTAAGAAATTATCATGTGAAACTAACTTATTAAGCTCATCAGTAGTTGTCTCAATAACGTCAGTCTGAGGCTCGTAATAAATTAACCCTATTTGCTTAACTGGTTTAAGCCCAATGGATTCAGCAATCATTGCATAACCATTTAATTGAACTTTATAAATAAGCAATAAGGAAAAGGAATCTTTAACTAAATTAAATCTGGCACTCTCGTAGTCGATTATTGAATAACCATTGTCCTTTCTCTGAAGTATTTCATCTGGCATACCAGTTAACTTTATATTAGTTTCTTCATCTACCATAAAAAACTTTGAATAATGAGGAACTGGGACTACTGCATTGAATTCGCCAAATTCCGAAAACCAGTCGGGCAGCCTTCCAAACTTCTCAAAATGTTTCCAAATGATTTTCTTAGTATATGGGTCAATTGGCGAAGAGATGCCATGGAAGATTTGGTAAGGTAGACTGAATTGAAGTCTGAGTTTGAGCCAGAGACATCTGTTGCAACAGTTAGGTATTGCAAATGAGCCTAAGTTTTTGGCTGAGATACAGATTTGATCCTCATTCATATGTCATCTCCATTGTGCAAAAAATTAAGAATGTGCCCGAGATTAAGAACTACCGTATTATATCAATAGTTCGGAAATTATACTTTGAAATTAATCGCAAGAAAACTGATTTTTTGACTTTTTCGGGATAGTACTCATAAGTCGGAATGACAGAGGTCTTTTTTGACAATTGTTAGTTCATTTATTGACAAACACTTACAAACTCCGATTTCAGACTATCGATCGGAAGGTTAAGGGTTCGAGCCCCTTTGTGGTATAAATGCATGATTTACGAAAGGAACGCCCATCTCGAAGTACCCTTATAGAAGGTTTCATTTCACATCACCTGCGACAACATATAACCGTTTCATGTACATATCTCTGTTGAAATCAAATTTTTCTTTCCTGTCGGATTAAACCTCTACGAGAGTTCTGTACGGTCAGCGGAGGTTTAAAAGTGGGTCACTGAGTGGGTCAGTCGTCACGTGATAGCCACTTGTTAATAACTTGTTATTCACTTGTCAATCAGTTGTAGCTCTCAAAAACAGCCGATTTTGCACTTGTACACCTTTCGTACAAAGCAGTTATGCACAGAACGATGGATTTCTAATCCGTAGGTCGCAGGTTCGAATCCTGCCGGGCGTGTTTCTGTAAGACTTTATTAATTAAAAGACTTACTTTTTTCGACACTTGATTAGTCACCGGCAACGGGGAAAAAGTGCAAGGGGGTATGGAAAAGCTGGACATCCGCTCTTGAACATGAGCGCTCCAGGCGGGGCGAAACGGCCTTATCAGTATTGATATTACACCACGTTGTTGGTATCTCGAACAAAATTCTTGTCACATCTGCATCCGAAAGCTTAAAACCCCTTTTCATTCTGTCGATGTGCTCTTGGAATCTTATCTTTTGGGGGGTTTGAAAATGGGGGTTTGGTCGTCCGATAATAGGTTTAGCGAAGATTAGATTCAGGAATATCCTATCTACCTTTTCTGCAATTCGACCGATAAAAACCCTAAAACAAATAAAGTTTGGGCGTGATATAGATTTATTTAGACTTCTCGCTGGACGGAGGGGAAGGAAGCCTAAAAGGTATTTTTGGGTTCAGTAGTTGCCAAAGGGAGGGCCAGTCACAAAGTGATTGGTGAGCTGTCTCGCCGAGGATTATTTGGGGCGGGTAGCCCGATAACCTATTAGCAATTCAGGAGTTACCTTATGATTGGTTTGTCCCTTTGGCCTTGTTAGCACCTAAACTATGTGGGGGAGGGGGGGGTATTGCTTTACCTCTTTCATTTATTTTGCCTTTCATATCATACAATCAATTTTTTTGTAATAAAGTGCAACCGATAATCTGACGAATTTAAGCGTATGTTTTGTTTCAGAAATATGTTTAGGAAACAATTGGCAACACAGCTAAAAAGTAACCGTTGAATTAAGAGCAGATCAGATAAAAACAAAAAATTGGGAGTTAAAGATGCGAAGCTCGAGGCCAATATTATTGGTTGAAGATGACCGCGTGGACGCAATGACGGTCAAACGCGCCCTTAAAGACCTGAAAGTTACAAATCCGTTAGTTAACACACCCAACGGAGAGGAAGCATTGGGGCATCTGAGAAACGATAGTAATAAAAAGCCGTGCGTCATTCTTCTGGATTTGAATATGCCGAGGATGAACGGCATCGAACTTCTAAAAATCATAAAAGCTGATGATGAATTAAAAAAGATTCCCGTTGTAGTCTTAACTACCTCCCAGGACACACATGATAAAGCTGAGACTTTCGGCTTGAGCGTAGCAGGTTATATACTCAAGCCCACCGATTATAAAAAGTTTGTGGAGACAATGAGAGCAATTGACATCTACTGGACCTTAAGCGAATCACCAAACGGAGAATAAGACTATGGAAAACACGAAATATAAAATTTTAATGGTTGAAGACGACAAACTCGACCAAAAGGCCTTTGGGCGGTTAGTGAAAGATGAAAAGCTTCCATATGATTACACG
>Ga0187886_1000499_pt1 | contig 45865 bp, 43 predicted proteins | sample June2016WEW_20_1_FD_133001 | JGI IMG/M metagenome (GOLD analysis project Ga0187886, IMG submission 133001) | Peatland microbial communities from SPRUCE experiment site at the Marcell Experimental Forest, Minnesota, USA - June2016WEW_20_150 | ecosystem: Environmental > Terrestrial > Soil >... | reverse complement strand
GATACCATCGACCGCGCGTATGAAAGCGGCGTGGCTTACGTGGTGCAGCCCGGCGGCTCCATACGCGATGAGGACGTTATCAAAGCCTGCAACGACTATGGTATGGTGATGGCTTTTTCCGGCGTCAGGCTTTTCCACCATTAAAAAAGTTTACAGTTGACAGTTTTCAGTTAACGGTTTGGAGGGTAGGAGGGGAAAAGGGAACAGCCCGCCAAGAGGGGCGCTAGCCCCTCTTAGTATATTTCCCCCTTCCTTTCGTAAAGGAAGGGGGTCAGGGGGATAGATTACTAGAGATGTTCGTACTGGGTACGGCGGGCCATATCGACCACGGGAAATCGCTGCTGGTAAAGGCACTAACCGGCATCGACCCCGACCGGCTGCGTGAGGAAAAAGAGCGGGGCATGACCATCGATTTGGGTTTTGCCTGGCTCAAGCTGCCCAGCCGGCGCGAGGTGGGTATCGTGGATGTGCCGGGGCACGAGCGCTTCGTCAAAAACATGCTGGCGGGCGTCGGCGGCATCGACCTCGCTTTACTTATTGTAGCTGCCAACGAGGGCATCATGCCGCAAACTCGTGAGCACCTCGCCATTCTCGACTTAATCGGGGTCAAGCATGGGGTGGTCGCTATTACCAAAAAAGACCTGGTGGATGAGGAGATACTGACGCTTGTCCGCATGGAGCTGGAAGAGCTCATCGCCACGACCACCATCGCCGGTTCGCCCATCGTCGCCGTCTCGTCGGTCACCGGCGAAGGCATCCCGGAGCTTTTAAACGTTATCGATGCCCAGCTGGACAAGACCGAGCCGAAGAAGGACACCGGACGTCCCCGCCTCCCCATCGACCGGATTTTTACGATTGCCGGCTCTGGCACGGTGGTCACGGGCACGCTCATCGACGGCGCTTTAAACGTGGGGCAGGAGGTGGAAATTGTCCCCGCCGGCTTGAAGTCCAGAATCCGTGCGCTCCAGACGCATAAGGAGAAAATCGATACCGCCAGCCCGGGCAGTCGGGTGGCGGCGAACCTGGTAGGGATTAACACCAACCAGCTTACCCGCGGTGATGTCGTTACCCGTCCCGGCTGGCTCAAACCCACACACTTAGTCACGGTTAATCTCAAGCTGATTGCTTATTTGCCGCGCGGGATAAAACACGGCGCGGAGGTGAGCTTCCATACCCTGGCGGCGGAAACGATGGCTAAAGTGCGCCTGCTGGAAGGCGAGGCGCTTAAGCCGGGCGAAGCCACCTGGGCGCAGCTTACGCTGGAAAGACCGCTAGCCATTGTTAAAGGTGACCGCTATATCATCCGTTCGCCGATGGAAACGCTAGGGGGCGGGGAAATCGTCGACGCGCATGCCAGGCGACTACGCCGGTTTCGACCGGAGGTCATCGAGAATCTTAAGGTCAAGGAGAGCGGCACCGCTGCCGAGGTAGTCATGGCGCTGCTGGAGACGAAGCAGCCGCTGGAGCAAGTCTCATTAGCGACGCAGAGCAATATTCCGTCGCATGAAGTCAGCGCCGCTGTAGAGTCGTTAGTGGGGGAGGGACGCGTTATCGCGTTAGGGGAGGGAGAACACCGCCTACTCTTAACGGCGTCCGGCTGGAAAAACTTAAGCGATAAAGCCCTTGCCGCCCTGGCGGAGTATCATAAAAAGTACCCCGCCCGCCCCGGCATGCCCAAAGCGGAGTTCACCACACGCTTAAAGCTGGGAAATTTCATAACCTTGGCGCTGGAGAGTCTGATTAAGCAGGGGGTTATGGTGGAGGAGGGGGGACATATCCGCCTCCCCGCCCATACGGTCAAGCTGACGGCTGCACAACAGGGCAAAATAGACACGTTCTTAAAGTCTTTAACGTCCAGCCCCTTTGCCCCACCCTCCGAGCTTATCCCGGAACCGGACCTGCTCAATATCCTCATTGCACAGGGCAAAGTGGTAAAGGTCAGCGACAATATCGTCTTTTCTACTAAAGCCTATGACGAAATGAAGTCTAGAATCATCGCGCGCATCAAGCAAAACGGCAAGATAACGTTAGGCGAAGTGCGGGATATGTTCGGCTCCAGCCGCAAGTACGTCCAGGCGCTGCTGGAATACCTCGATAGAGAAAAAGTTACCCGGCGGGTGGGGGACGATAGGGTGATGTATTGAGGCAGCCTGCTTGGTAAAAGAGGGGGTATTATGGATTGTCCTAAATGCGGTACGCTCATGAATTACATAGAAGTACGGCAGAATGTACTGGAATATCTCGGTTGTGTTGGTTGCCTCGGCTGTTTGGTAAGTCCTTTAGGATGCCTGCTGGCTCCTCTAGCTTACTTCTTACCTAAATCCAGGTATTACCTGTGCCCAAATTGCGGGGCTAAAGAACCTGTAAAATAGGATCCTACTGTAATATATTTATTTCTTGTCATTTGCCGAAAACCATTCTTTCCTTATTGACAAAAATTCTATTTAGAATTAAAGTTTCCATAAAAAAGGGGGTTGGTAATAATGAATACTCCAGATTATACTCCACAACTAATTCAAGCAATACTTGTTGGTTCATCAGCCTTACTTGGTTTTACAGGTGTTCTTGATGTTCAACTAGCTAAAACTGTTAAAAAAGTATGGGAAAAATGGTTTGTTGGTCTTTTCTCTTCAATAATTGTGGTTTCGTTTATCACTTGTATTTCTTATACTATAACTTGGTTTGGTTCATCTTTTTTGGATTCTGCTTCTAGTAAATCTGCTGTTATTCCAATAAATGCGTCATTTGTTATCCAATCTATTTGTTTCTTAATTTTATTTTTAGAATATATTGGTAGTTCTTTTTATGATACGAGACGCTAGGTATGTTTATATAATAACTATACAATAAGCCCCAAGTGGTATAATTACAAAGAGGAAAATAAGTTGAAAACATTAATTTGTCCATTGTGTGGTGTTTATACATCATTCAATCCGGCGCTTGTCAACTTACCTGAACATATGTCATATGAACCTAGTTCTATCCCTGCTGTTGTAAGTCCTGTACCCGTCTTCGTCCTTGGCCACCATGTTCCTCCAAGAAAAGGTTTAGATAATTATGCTATTGTTGTATGCCAAGGATGTGGCGAATTATTTATCGCTACTAATAAAGGGATGGAAGGATGGGTAGCCGTTCACCCCATTCCTCACAAGATGTTACCAATTGAAGTACCAGAACCAATAAAAAGTGAGTTTGAAGAGGCTAGCTTGTGTTTAGCTATTGATGCATACAAGGCTTGTATGTTAATGTGCGAAATCGCATTAGAGCACTTATGGAATCAACAAGGAGTATCTGGTCTTGACGATCTAAAAGATAAAGGAATTATCTCTAACAGACTTTATAATCGCGCCAACGAAATTAGGTTGTGGGGAAACTTGATAAAACATAAGCTCTTAGACTCTTCTATTTCAAAAGATGAATCAAATCAAGTTATTGGCTTTTTAGAACTTCTACTACACGAGGTTTACATTGAGCCTGCGCATCTTGATGCACTCACAAAGAAACGTGAGAATTTAAAGAAAAAGTAGAACAAAAACCTCTGGCGGGAGCGCATGGGAGTCGAACCCACCGAAGACATGTTTAATGCCCCCCAACGGATTTGAAGTCCGCGAAGCCCACCGGGACTCATCCGCCCCCGCACCCCGAGTATAAACTAATACATACGCTCTAGCAAGCTGTGTTAAATAAAAAAAGCAATGATTCTGTCATTCCAGCGAAGGCTGGAATCCACACTAGGGAATTCATACATGACTGAAAATGCAGTATGGATTCTGGCCCTCGGGCTGAACTCGGGCTGAAGCCTGCGCCAGAATGACATAAGGGAAAAGTCATATTGATTATTGTATCCCTCGGCTTCGCTCGGGACAAGTCTTGGTTATTTCTATTTCGGTTGCGGTCCGGGCATTCTGGGCGGCGGGGGATTAGCCATGAAGGCGTTAATCATGTCAACATCCACACCCTGTCCCTTGAGCATCTGCGCCATGGTGGGCGGCGTGAGTATAAAGAACTCCTCTTTTTTCATGCCATCGATTAGTCCTTGCGCGCACTCCTCCGGCTTGAGGAACATCGGCATTTTTTGAAATTCCTCGTACTGCCGCAACATTTCCTTCTTCCGCGCCTCGGTCCCGACATAGCGTGTATTGAGCCCGATTTCCGTCGAAACCCCGCCCGGTATCAGGCAGGACACCTTGATGCCCTTGAGTTTCAGGGTGGAGCAAAGGCAGCTGGTCAGCCCGATGATGCCGGCTTTGGTGGTGATATAACCGGTATTCAGCATATCCGTGCCGTATGCCAGCGCCTGTATTGATGCAACGTTAACGATGTAGCCGCTGCCGCGTTTCATGAAATGGGGCAGGAAAGCCGTCACGTTGCGGATGTATCCTATCAGGTTGGTGTTGATGACGTATTTCCAGTCGTCCATTGCCATATCTTCCAGCAGCCCCCGCACGCCCACCGCCGCGTTATTGATAAGGATATCGATATTCCCAAAGGCTTTAATCGCCTTGTCTTTCATGTTAAAGACGCTGTCATCGTCAGTGACATCGCACTTAATTACCACGGCTTTGCGACCAAGGGCTTTGATTTCCTCTTTCACGGCTTCCATTTTGGGCAAATTCCGGGCCGCCAGGACGATATCCGCTCCCTCTTTTGCCAGCAGGATGGCAACTGCTTTACCGATGCCGCTGGAAGAGCCGGTGACGACGGCTGTTTTACCTTTAAATTCCATGGAGTCTCCTTTTAAAAACGTCAATCTCTATATACTATTCCTGTCATTCCAGCGAAGGCTGGAATCCATTTACAGAGGTTTATAGATTCCCGAGTACTCATCATGGATTCTGGCCCTCGGGCTGAACTCGGGCTGAAGCCTACGCCAGAATGACAAAAGGGAACGTCTAGTCAGTGACCACCTATCTCTTTTATAACCACTTTTATTAAGTCCGGCAGTCTTTGCTTGAGCGTTTCCGAAAGCTCCATACCCCAGTCTATCTCTGCCGGCTCAATGCCGATGATGACGACGTCTTTAGGATTGTTGCCCGTTAGCGACATTAAGTTCAGGTTTTCCACCACGCCCATCTCATGTGTAGAAGTCAGGCTGCCTTTGTTCGCGGCTAAGTCCTCCGGCTTAAAGCGGTAAATAGCGCCCTTTACGCCGCCAGCCTTCGCGCAGTCGATGATTATTATCTTTTCACCGGCTATGGTGTAAGCGATTAAGTCCGGCGATGTCCCCCCATCGACCAGCTCTATATCCTTAGGCAGGTCGAGTTTCTGGAGAGCTTGAACGGCGTGGATGCCGATGCCTTCATCCTTTTGCAGCAGGTTCCCCACGCCAATGACGACGATACGGGGCGGGATTTTATTGGTATGATTCTCTCTAGATTTATTAGCCATATTAATATTTTTAACTAAAGGTAAGCAAAATCCCTCTCCATCTCCCCTTCGGCTTCGTTCAGGGCAGGCCCTTTTGAAAAGGGAGACGATGTCATTTTCTAGCACCATGGTTTGTCCCTCTTTACAAAAGAGGGACAAAGGGAGATTTTGAGCAAAACAAAGAGATTGCCGCGTCGCTACACTCCTCGCAATGACAATTCTAACATATCCTTGGCAGCAGCTCGCCCACCGGCATATCCACGATACGTGATGCCCCTAAAGTCGTTTTCATCACGACGCGCTGTGAGTGCTCGGCCGTCACCTCCCCGATAATGACTGCGTTCCTGCCATATTTATTTTTCTTCATAGCAAAGAGGACGGCATCGGTATATTTTGCCGGTACTACGGCAACCAGCTTCCCCTCGTTAGCGATATACAGCGGGTCGAGTCCCAGCAGCTCGCAAGCCGCCAGCACAGCTTTAGCGACCGGGATTTTATCTTCTTCTATCCTGATACCCACATTTGATTTTTCTGCAAAGTCGTTCAGCGTCGTGGCGAGCCCGCCGCGAGTGGGGTCGCGCATACAGTGGATGTTTGACGCTGCCGCCAGCATGTCTGCCACCAGTTTATGCAGCGGAGCGCAATCGGAGGGGACGGGCGTATCGAACTTAAGGCCCTCCCGCTGACTTAATACAGCGACACCGTGGTCGCCGATATTGCCGCTCAAGATTACTTTGTCGCCAACTTTAGCGTTTGATGCGGATATATTCACTCCTTCCGGCACGCTCCCCACCCCCGCCGTGTTGACAAAGAGCTTATCGGCGGAGCCTTTATTCACCACTTTCGTATCGCCGGTGACGATTTTTACATCGGCTTCCGCCGCGGCTTTTTTAATAGAAGTAAGGATTTTTTTCAGGTCGGCAATGGGCAGTCCTTCTTCAATGATAAATGAGAGACTCAAATAAAGCGGCTTCGCTCCACTCATGGCAAGGTCGTTAACGGTGCCGCAGACCGCCAGCCGCCCGATATCCCCGCCCGGAAAAAAGATGGGATTAACGACGTAGCTATCGGTGGTAAAAGCCAGTTTGCCGCTAACGTTAAAGACGGCTGAATCCTCCATCTTTTCCAGGATGGGGTTAGCGAGGTCGGGCAGGAAGCTCTGGATGAGGTCGTGCATGAGCTTGCCGCCGCTGCCGTGGGCGAGCAGGATTTTATCTTCCATTGCCTTCTCCGTATTGGTAATAGGTAGCACAGCTACCTTCCGACGATACCATACAAGGACCCACCGGATGCTCCGGCGTGCAGGTCTTGCGGAAAAGCTTACAGTCGTTGGGCGTACTGACGCCGCGTAATACTGCGCCGCAAATACAACCCTTAGGCTCGCGGGCAGGAGTGGTTTTAATATCAAATTTCTTTTCAGCATTAAATTTGGCGTACTTCTCCTTGATATTAAGTCCGCTCCCCGGCACCGTACCGATGCCCCGCCAGTTCGCCTCGCCGACCTCGAAGACGCTGTCCATTAGACGCAAAGCAGGTTGATTCCCCTCCTCCTTTACCCCCCGCCGGTAGGCGATTTCCACCCTCGGCTGGCCGCTTTCAATCTGCTCCGCCAGCCTGTCTACGGCCAGTAAAATATCCACCGGTTCGAAACCGGAGACGGCGCAGGCGATATGGTAGTCATCAGCGATGAACTGATAGGGACGTGAGCCGATGATGGCGCTGACGTGCCCCGGGCAGATAATGCCGTCTATTTTCACCTCCCCCAGGTCGAGGATAGCCTTCATTATCGGCGGGCAGGTCTTATGCAGCGAAAGCACGTAGTAGTTCTTAAAACTTTCCTGCTCCGCCTGTAAAATCGAAGCGGCGACGGTCGGCGCGGTAGTCTCGAAGCCGATACCGATAAACACCACCGCTTTAGTTGGATCATCGCGGGCAATGGCTAATGCGTCCTGTGTAGAATAGACGATTCTGACGTCGGCGCCTTCGGCTTTAGCCTGCTGCAAACTTGAAAAGCTCCCCGGCACACGCACCATATCCCCAAAACTGGTAATGATGACATTAGGGATTCTCCCCAGGGCAATGGCTTTATCGATGTCGGCGCCGGCGGTCACGCAGACCGGGCAGCCCGGCCCGGAAAGCATCTCGATGTTGGCTGGTAAAAGCTGACGCAGGCCGTGCTTGAAGATAGCCATCGTATGCCCGCCGCAGAACTCCATCAGCTTTATATGCTTCCGCGACCGCTGGTGAATCCTCTTCAGCAGCTTTTTGCCCAGCTCCGGGTCGCGGTATTCTTCAACAAATTTCATTAGTCATACCTGTCATTCCCAACTTGATTGGGAATCCAGCCGCTTCATAATTTCCTCTCCCCGCTGTGGGAGAGGATTAAGGTGAGGGGTCTCGACGTATTTCACCCTCACCCTTCCCTCTCCCTTCAGGGTGAACCTTCAGGATGAACCCATCAAGGGAGAGGGAAGGTAGCTCGCAATGACATTATGGACTGGTTTCGCTCATTTCTCTAAGCAGTTTCAGCGTCTCCTCGGCTTCGTCAGCGTCGATGATGCTGATAGCATAACCGGTATGCAGCAGCACGTAATCGCCGACCTTCGCTTCCGGAGTGAGCTGCAGGCTGATATCCCGTGTCACGCCATCGATATCTGCCACAGCTTGCTGACCGTTAATCGATTTTATTAACGCAGGTACGGCTAAACACATAATGATTGCCTCTAGTTGAGTTTACAGTTAACAGTCTACAGTTTTGGAGAAAGGGGGTAGGGTACTGTCAACTGTTTACTGTCTACTTTTCCCTTTCTCCCTCGGTTTGATCTCCCAGCCGATTTTGAAAGCATCGGCAAAAGCCTCGCCGATGACGTAGTATTTGCCCGGCCCGAAGGCGAAGGGTTTCACTTTAGCGATATCCGGCTGCCCGTCCGTGAGGCATTCCTCCGAGAAATAGGTCTCCGCTACTTTACCTATCACGAGCGTATGACTGCCCAGGTTAAGGATATGGGCTACCTCACATTCCAGGTTGATGGGGCATTGCTCGATGAGCGGGGCGGTTTTTAAATTGCCATAAAAGACCTTAAATTTACAGTCCTTAACCTTATCGGTGTCCGCGCCGGAGACCAGCCCGCAGTAGTCTGTCTCTTTTACCAGGTCGACCGAGGGGACATTAACGGAAAAAGTGCGGTTCTCGTAGATGCCCTTGAGACTGTAGCGGTGGGGCTGTAAAGCGATGGTGACGGCTGCCGGATTGCTCGCTGCCACGCCTGTCCAGGCCACTGCGGCAAAGTCCGGTTTGCCATCAACGTTTGCCCCGACGAGCACGGTAGGATGAGGCCATATCATTGGCTGTGGTCCGAATTTCTTTTTGGTCATGTTTCTCACTCCTTCACCCTGAGCCCTCGGCGTGGTTCCACCGAGTCACCACGAGGTGAGCTCGGTCGAACGCCCGTCGAAGGGTTGTTAGCATTCGCAATAACCACCTGCCCCAGGGAAATACCACCGTCGTTACAGGGTACCTGTCGGTGAGTATATACCTCAAAGCCGGCGGACTCAAGCGTGGTTATGGCTTTTCTCAAGAGCAAACGATTTTGGAAGACTCCGCCACTTAAAGCCACCCGCTTGATGCCAGTTGCCCCCGCAACATTTTGGCAGGTTTCCAGTATTATTTGCGCGATGGTGTTATGGAACCGAGCAGCAATGACGGCTTGAGGTATTCCTTTTAAAATATCTTTAATTATCGCCTGCAGTAAATCACGAATTTTAATGATACTTACACCGTCATGTTTTTCCACAGAAAATGGATAGCCGCCAGTTTCATCCGATGCGTTATTAGCCAGCATCTCCAGGTCGATTGCTGCCTGGGCTTCGTATTCGATGATGCCTCTCACCCCAGCTAGTGCAGAAACCGCATCGAAAAGTCGCCCCATGCTGGAAGTCAGTGGCGTGTTAAATTTCTTTTCAACCTGGTTCTTGATAATGGCTATTTCTCGCTCATCAATCTGCTTTAAAAAAGGCAGTTTTTTCTCTAAGTCTATCCCCAGCGCCAGCAGGTAGCCGATAGCAGTACGGTAGGGCTTCTTAATCGCTAAAGCGCCACCCGGCAGCGGGAGATATTCCAGGTGCGCCATCCGTTTAAAATTTTTAAAGTCCGCCACCATGAGTTCCCCGCCCCAGATATTGCCGTCCGTGCCGTAGCCGGTTCCATCCAAAGCCACCCCGATAACCGGACCCTTGATGCCGTTATCCGCCAGGCAGCTGACGATATGCGCGTGGTGGTGCTGCACGGCGCAGAGCTTTTGCCCTTCTTTCTCCGCCAGCTCTTTGGCGTACTTGGTTGGCAGGTATTCCGGGTGCATATCGCAGGCGATAATCTCCGGCTTTATCCGGAACAGCTTTTTATAAAGCTCGATTGTATTGACATAATGCTCAAGAGTCTCCAAGTTTTCCATGTCCCCGATATGCTGGCTAACGAAGGCGTAGCTATCCCGCGTCAAGCAAAAGGTGTTCTTTTCCTCCGCCCCGCAGCCCAGTATCTGTCGGCTTTGATAGGGGAGGTGGATGGGGTAAGGAGCGTAGCCGCGGGCGCGCCGCGTAAAGCGTTGTACATCTTGCTCCACAATCATTACGCTGTCGTCATAGCGGGCATAAATATCGCGGTTATGCATGAGAAAATAGTCGGCGATTCCTTGGAGTCTTCTTAATGCTTCGTCGTTGTCCTTGGCGATAGGCTCTTCGCTCAAATTGCCGGAGGACATTACCAGCGGCAGTCCGACCTCTCTAAAAAGGAGGTGGTGGAGGGGGGTATAGGGGAGCATTACGCCGAGGTATTGCAGCCCCGGCGCCACGGCTTTAGAGATAGCGGATGTGGATTTCCATTTCATTAAGACGATGGGACTGCCCGGGGACTTAAGTAATTTTTCTTCTGCCTTATTAACTTCACAATGTGTTTTGACTTCATCTAAGTTAGCGACCATCACCGCCAGGGGTTTGGCGGGGCGGTTCTTACGCTGGCGCAGTCGGTTAACGACTTTCTCGCTGGTAGCGTCGCAGGCAAACAAAAAGCCTCCCAACCCCTTAATAGCCACGACTTTGCCTTCTTTTAGTAGCGTAGTGGTCTTACTAATGATATCCTCGCAGGCTACCGACTTGCCTTGGTTATCTGTTAGCTCAAGCTGTGGACCGCAGACCGGGCAGGCGTTGGGCTGGGCGTGAAAGCGGCGGTTCAGGGGGTCGTTATATTCTCTCTGGCACGCCGGACACATCTTAAAGCTTTGCATGGTGGTATTAGGCCGGTCGTAAGGTATATCCTTGATAATCGTAAAGCGGGGACCGCAGTTTGTGCAGTTGGTGAAGGGATAACGATAGCGGCGGTCGGCTGGGTTGAAAATTTCCTCAAGGCAATCGGGACAGGTGGCGATATCCGGCGAAACGAGCTGATACTTGCCTTCTTGGGATGTGCTTTCACGGATTTCAAATTTAACGTGATTTTCTGGCGTGCCTGTCGTGACTCTAATGTCCTCGATATGCGACATCGGCGGCGCCTGCTCGCGTAGTTTATAGATAAATTCCTCAACGTCTTTAGCTTCCCCCTCTACCTCGATTTTCACGTCCTCCGAGGTGTTGCAGACCCACCCCCGCAGGTTATGTCGGGCGGCAAGCTGGTAGACGAACGGTCTAAAGCCTACCCCCTGCACGACACCACGGACGCTGATACGGGAAAGACTAATTGTGCTTGTTTTTATCATAATATTATTATCAGGTCGCATAATATGCGTTCATGTTAAGCGGTTGATAAAAACCTTCTCTGCTCTCCCCCGTACTTGATACGGGGGAGACGATATTATCCTCTTCTTTAAAAATTTTTTCATATTTGTTAAGATTGTCCCTCTTTACAAAAGAGGGTTCACCCTGAAGGTTCTCCCTGAAGGGAGAAAGGGAGATTTATTCCCTTACTTGCTTTTCTTGTCTTTTAATATCGCTTCCAACCAGTCGAACCAAGCTTGCATCCCCGCCCCCGTTTTGCACGAGACAGGGAGGATGATAACATCCGGATTCAATCCGGTCACCACTTTCCTGAAGGCTTTTTCGTTGAAATCGAGATAGGGCTGGAGGTCGGTTTTATTTAAAATAACCACGTCGCTATCGGCGAACATAGCCGGGTATTTATAAGGCTTATCGTCGCCCTCCGGCAGGCTGGCAATCATCAGCCTTACATCTTCCCCTAGAAGATAGTTGTTGGGGCAGATGAGGTTGCCGACGTTTTCGATAAAGAGCAAATCGACCTTTTCCAGAGGCAGGTTATCCAATCCTTCTTCAACCATAAAAGCATCCAGGTGGCAGCCGCCGGCGGTATTGATTTGCACCACCGGTATCCCCAAAGCATTGACTTTCTCTGAATCTACGCTGGAAGCTACGTCCCCTTCGATGACAGCGATTTTATATTTCTTGCTCATTTGTTTAATTGTGCTAAGAATCAAAGTGGTCTTGCCCGCCCCCGGCGAAGACATGATATTTATCGTTAGAATGCCATGTTTATCCAGTCGTTTTTTGTTTTCTTTTGCCTTATCTTCGTTCTTGCCGAGGATTTTTTCACCTACCTGGATTACTTTTATCGTCATCTACTCCACCTCGATACTTTCCATGTAGCATTCGCGGCCGGACGCAATCTCGACGCTGGTTTCATGGCATTTTGGACATGCCCATTCGTGGTTAGCCGGCGTAAAAACTGTATTACACTTACGACACCGTATCTGCGTCGGCTTCACTTCGAAATTAAGTGCGGCTCCCTCCGCGATGGTATTTTTACTTATATGGTCGAAATAAAACTGCACGCAGTCCGGTACGACGCCGGAAAGCTCGCCGACCACAAGGTTTATGCGGGTTATCTTGCCGGCTTTAGCTTCGACAGCTTTTTCCAGCGCTAGCGAGAGCATACTTTCCGTAATACTGGCTTCATGCATATAGTCTCAATTTAATTATAGAGGAGTGTGGGGAGGGGGGCAAATGGAGGAAAAAATCCTCCTCTATCCTCCTTTACGAAAGGAGGACGAACGCAGGGGTAAAAAATAGCCATTCTAGAAAAAGAAAAACATCGTCTCCCCTTCGTAAGGGGAGAGCGAGTAGGATTTTCTTGAGGCGAGCAAATTACGTTGCCTAAATGTTGTGTAAATTTACTTCCCTCTCATATTATGTTATAATTGCCACGTAATATAAATTATCAAGATAAAGGTGTAAGAAGAAAAAGTGGACAAAGCTAAGAAAACGGAAGTGATCACGGAATATCGAGCCAAAGAAGGCGATACGGGTTCGACCGAAGTGCAGGTAGCCCTGCTCACCGAAAGAATCAATCAGCTCACCACGCATATGGCCACCAACCGCAAGGACTTTCATACCCAGCGAGGCCTGCTTAAACTTGTCGGGCAGCGGCGGAGGCTTTTGGCGTATCTTAGCCGGGAAGATATTGCCCGGTATAATAAACTCATCAAGAAACTAGGACTACGCAAGTAAAGCCGTCTGGTTGGAGGGAGTATTTCATTGGCATCGCAATCTGTTCGCTGCAATCTCGCCGGGCGTGACCTTGTTATCGAAACGGGTAAACTCGCCCGGCAGGCAAACGCCGCCGTCACTATCCGCTATGGCGAAACGGTAGTTTTAGTTACCGTATGTTTTAATAAAGTACCCAGAGAAGGGGTGGATTTCCTGCCCCTGACTATCGACTATGAGGAACGGCTTTATGCCGCCGGTAAAATCCCCGGGGGCTTTATCCGCCGGGAGGGGCGCCCCAGTGAGGCGGCTACACTTGCCTGCCGCATGACCGACCGCCCGATACGCCCGCTCTTACCCAAGAGCTGGCACTCTGAAATTCAAATCGTCACTACCGTGCTTTCCGCCGACCTGGAGAACGACCCGGATATGCTCTCGGTTATCGGCTCCTCGGTGGTACTGGCGCTATCGGAAATCCCGTTCGATGGTCCTGTCGGCGCGGTAAACGTCGGATATATCAACGGCGAGTTGGTTTTAAATCCCAAGATGGCGCAATTCGATGAAAGCCAGCTCGACCTTATTGTCGTCAGCACCAAGGATAAGGTCATCATGGTGGAGGCGGGCGCCAAAGAAATCACCGAAGATATCGTACTTAAAGCTATCAAGTTTGCCCACGAGGCTAACCAGGATATCATCCGTATCCAGGAAGAGCTGTGCGGTCTTGCCGGCAAACCCAAGCTGCCGGTGCCGCCAGAAAAAGTGGATACCGAAGCCATCGCGGCTCTATCAAAAGCGGTTGACGAAAAGCTGGATAAAATCCTTGGCGAGACGGATAAAACAATCCGCGAGCAGATGCTGGCAACCATGACGGCCGAGCTTGTTGAAGATGCCGGTGATGAAGTCGCGGAAAGAGATATTGCCGCCGTCATCGATACCAAGGTTAAGGTGGCGGTGAGGGAGAATGTGCTGGGCAAAGGCAAACGTATCAGCGGTCGCTCCCTTACGGAGATCCGTCCCATCACCTGTGAAGTGGGATTGCTGCCGCGCACCCACGGCTCTGGTATGTTCACCCGCGGTCAGACCCAGGTAATGTCCATCACTACCCTGGGCTCAACCCGCAAGGAGCAGATGTTAGATGGACTGGGACTGGAAGAAAGCAAGCGCTTTATCCATCACTATAATTTCCCCGGATTTTCTACCGGTGAGGTCAGGCGGGTTGGCTCACCGGGCAGGCGTGAAATAGGTCACGGTGCCCTCGCCGAGCGCGCTCTGGTACCGGTCTTGCCGAGCGATGAGGATTTCCCTTATACTATCCGTCTGGTCTCGGAAGTTTTAAGCTCCTCCGGCAGCACCTCAATGGCTAGCGTCTGCGCTGGCAGCCTTTCCTTAATGGACGCCGGCGTGCCGGTCAAAAAAGCCGTGGCTGGCATCGCGATGGGACTGGTCTCTGATGATAAAGGCAAGTTCGCGGTGCTGACCGATATCGAGGGCATCGAGGACTTTAACGGGGATATGGATTTTAAAATAGCCGGCACTAGTGATGGTGTTACAGCTATTCAAATGGATACCAAACTTAAGGGTATATCCTTGGAGATTGTGGAAAAAACCTTGTCCCAGGGGAAAGACGCCCGGTTGTTTATCTTGGAGAAAATGAGCGAAGCTATCGGCAGCAGTCGTCCCGATGTCAGCAAGTTTGCTCCTAGGATGACCAAGATAAAAATTGACCAGAGTAAAATCGGCGCGGTCATCGGCACCGGCGGCAAGACCATCCGCTCGATTATCGAATCGACCAAGACCACTATCGACGTCGCCGACGACGGCACAATAACAATCGGCTCATCGGATATGGAAGCTACCCAAAAAGCCATCAGCATCATCGAAAGTCTAACGCGCGAAGCGAAAATCGGTGATATTTACACTGGAAAAGTCAGCCGTATCCTGAACTTTGGCGCCATGGTGGAAATCCTCCCCGGCAAGGAAGGGCTGGTGCATATCAGCGAGCTGGCTGACCACCGTCTGGATAGGGTTGAAGACGAAGTTAAAATCGGCGATGAGGTCACGGTTAAGGTAATCAGTATCGATGACATGGGCCGGGTTAATCTCTCGCGCCGAGCGCTATTCGAAAAAGACTCTCAACGTTCTGAAGCTGCCAGTGATACGGCACCGTCGGCGGACTACCCGTTCCGCAAGAGCAGTTCCGGTGGCTCATCAAGCTTCAGAGACAAGCCCCGCTACAGTGACCGTCGACCTAATCGCGGACCTTCGCGACCCCCCTATAAACGCGACTAGTTTTCCCTCCATTCTTTTTTGTGAGGTGTAATGCTATGTCACCAATTAAGGTAGTCGTCCATGGAGCAGCCGGCAGGGTGGGGCAGGAGGTGGTCAAGGCCGTTTGCCAGGAGCCAGATATGAAGCTGGTGGGCGCAGTCGACCTGAAGGTTACGGGAGACTCTCTAGCCTTACCGGATGGCTCAAAAGTGCCCTTCTCTACTGACCTGAAGTCCATTATCGATTCTTGCGAACCGGACGTGGTGGTGGATTTTACTATCGCTAAAGCCTCGATGCCGGCGATTCGCATCGCCGCGAAACATGGTGTTAACATGGTCATCGGGACGACGGGTTTTAACGCCGATGAGCTTAAGGAAATACAAAAGCTCGCCGAGGCTAACGAGGTTGGCATCGTGGCAGCGCCCAATTTCGCCCTCGGTGCGGTGCTGATGATTCACCTGGCTAAAATCGCCGGTAAGTTCATCGACCATGCAGAAATCGTCGAGCTCCACCACGATAAAAAGCTCGATGCCCCTTCTGGCACGTCGCTATTAACAGCTAAAGCTATGGCGGAAGCCAGGGGCAAACCGTTTTTACCTCCCTCCGCCGGCGAGCCCACCCCGAGCCGTGGCCAATCGGTAGAAGGCATTAATATCCACAGCGTCCGTATGCCCGGCCTCATGGCGCACCAGGAGGTCATCTTCGGCACATCCGGCCAGACGTTAAGCATCCGGCATGATACGATTAACCGGGAGTGCTATATGCCCGGCGTTTTATTCGCTGTCAGAGCGGTAGTTAAACAAAAAGGCTTTATCTACGGCCTTGATAAACTGCTCGGTTTGTAAAAACTCAACCGTGAAATAACTTGAGGAGGCAAATCACGATGAAAAAGCTGGGAAGATGTTTAACCGCGATGGTAACCCCGTTCAAAGAAAATGGCGAGGTTGACTACGAACAGACCAAAAAGCTGGCTAAAGCTTTGCTGGCTTCCGGCAATGATGGACTGGTCCTTGCCGCTACCACCGGTGAAGCTCCCACGCTTTCCTGGGATGAAGAGATGCGCATCTTCACCGAGGTGAAAGCAGCCGTCGGCGATCAGCCGACTCTTATCGCTTATACCGGCAGCAACAGCACCTCTGAAGCGGTTGAAGCCACCGAAAAAGCCGAAAAAATCGGCGTGGATGCTTGCCTTTCGGTCGTTCCCTACTATAATAAGCCCAACCAGGAGGGCATCTACCAGCATTTCAAGGCGGTGGCAGAGTGCACCAGCCTGCCGATTATCATGTACAACATACCCGGTCGGGTGGTTATCAATATGACGCCCGAGACGATTATCAGATTGAGCCAGATTAAAAACATTGTCGGCGTTAAGGAAGCCAACGGCAATATGGAACATGTGGCGCAGACTATCAGTGGCGTGAGTAAGGTCAGGGACGACTTTAATATCTGGAGCGGTAACGATAATGACACCTTCCTCATCATGGCGCTGGGTGGCTATGGTGTTATTGGTGTAACCACGCACCTGACCGGTAAACAGTACAAGAAAATGGTTGACCTCATTCTCGCCGGTAAGATTCAGGAAGCGGCGGCTATCCACCGCAAGCTGGTGCCGCTGGTCAACGTTATGTTTTCCATACCCAGTCCCGCCCCGATTAAGTATGCGCTCAATTACCTCGGCTTCAAGGTGGGCAAGCCGCGTTTACCGCTGGTGCCACCTACGGAAAAAGAAGCCGAAAAAATAATCGCCGAGCTAAAGAACCAGACCATCGACCTGAAAGCATAAAAAAATATCCCTCTCCCTCGACGAATCTTGTTTTATTGTCATTCCCGCCCCGATGGAATCGGGATAAACTCCAGCGGGAATCCAGATAGTTCCTGGATTCCCAATCAAGTTGGGAATGACATTTTAATTGCGTTCTGATTGGGAGACTAAGTTAGTGGAAATAACTCTCTGTACCAAAGCGGACTTCGACCAGATTCTAACCGATATTGTGGATTTTTGGGATAGCGACCGCACGTTGTATCTACACCATAGTATCTTTCTCAATGAATTTGGTAACTCCGCGTTTGTCTATAAAGACAGCGAACGCGTAATAGGCTACCTTTTTGGTTTTTTATCGCAAACGACTCCAACAGGCTATGTTCATCTTATAGGTGTACGGCAGTCTTATCGGCGGCGTGGCATTGGACGTTTACTTTACGAGCATTTCACTGGGTTTGCCAAGGCAAAAGGTTGCACAGAACTTAAGGCTCTCGCATCCCCGGACAATAGAGTTTCAATAGTGTTCCACCGGAGTATCGGCATGGAATTAACGGGAGAACCGAATGATGAAGGCGTCCCGATTGTTAAGAATTATAACGGCCCTGGTAAAGATGTAGTGGTATTCCACAAGAAAATTTGATATCTCTGCTTACTCTACCGTCGATTCCTTGCCGTAGAACCGCTCCTTCCAGGTCACGCCGGTGCCCACCAGCCACCTACCCCCGGCATAGAGAACGTTCACAAGATAGTACAGCATGCCAATCGGGTGGAACCAGACGGAAATTGTCGGCTCATGAAAGCGGCTATCTACCAGCCAGCGCATCAATAGCATTATCACGATCTGTAAGACCACCACCCCCCGCCATAAAAGAGACTCCCCACCAGTAAAAAATCCACTCCAGAGCCAGAAAAAAGGCGCAATATAGAAATAGTAAGCCGCTGCTACCAATGCTGCCAGGGCCAGCGGCGCCATCGCGGCTATCGAATATATAGACTTGCCCAGGCCGTGCCACGTCGACCCCATATCCCGGTACATGTTGCAGGACACTACGGGTGACAGGTCGACCGCTACGTGGCGTCCGCCGTGACGAGAGAGCTCTATTCCCATCCATAAGTCTTCATTGATTCTTGACTTAACTGTCTCATGCCCGCCGATACGCCAGTACTCGTCTTTGTCAAAGAAAAAGAATTGCCCGATAGCCATGGAAGGTTTGGGCTTTTTGGAGCGGTGCAGCCACCAGAGCGGTATCCAGCCCAGCAGGATGAAATAGAATACCGGGATGATTATCTTCTGGGGAAAAGAGGTAGCCAGTTGCCGTGGGAAGCCGGAAAGCAGCGAGGTCTTTAGCTCTAGCGCCAGGGCGAGCGTACTGCGGAGCATATGAGGCTCATGTATCGTATCGGCGTCAACGAACAGTAGCCATGAGCCATTGGCTTTCTGGGCAAGCTGGTAGCAGGCGAAAGCTTTGCCTGCCCAGTCATCAGGTAGGGGTTCGCCGAAATAGAACTGGATGCGGTTGTCCCTGGCGGCAAGTTCTTTGACGATGGCGGCGGTATTATCCGTCGAATTATCATCCAGCACCAGTATTTCGTAGTTGGGATAGTCCTGCTTCTGGAGCGACTCCAGACAGGTGCGGATGTTTTCCTCTTCGTCCCTGGCTGGCACGAGCATGGAAATAAGCGGCGCCGGCTGCGGTACTTTGCTGTTTTTATCAGGCACCCGCATATTTCTTAAATTGAGAATAAGATTAATCAGGAAAACTATGAGCACCGCCGCGACGACTATCTGATATATCATTCTGCATCCTTCTCGATGATGAGTTAGCTTTTAATGTTACCTCGCTTGAAGCCGGCGTACCAGCCTACCCCGGAGACTGGGCAGGGTATGCAAATCCTCGAAATGTTTTATAACCAGTATTGCCAGTAAGCACAACATCAACAGTGGCTTCCATGAATAGCCGTTAAAAGCGATGAGGTATGCCAGCGTGCCGACGGCGCTGATAATTACACCCCAGGAATCGCTTTTAACCAGGAGGGAGCACGCAATCATGAAAATGATAAACACCAGTAAAATATCGTATTGAGGCAATAGTCCCAGCATTACCCCGAAGGTAACAGCTACCGCCTTGCCACCGTGCCAATGCAAGAACGGCGAAAAGGCATGCCCCAGCACGGCGCATACAGCTACGATGACCGGTGACAGCACAGGGAGTTCGATAATATGGGATAGGAGAACGAAGGGTACACCTTTGGATACATCAAGAACTGCGGCAAGCATACCTATTGCTGGCCCGCCGGCGCGGAAAACATTGGCTGACCCAGGGTTATTATCCCCGTATTTGGTGATATCCTTTTTCAGCAGCCACCGCCCGATGACTACAGAAAAAGGAACGGAGCCCAAAATAAAAGCGGCGATTGCCAGCACTGCGGTATAACCAATTTCCATGCTTTTACCGTCCCCCCAAAACGAGCTGATACCTAGACTATCTTGGTATAAGATAACCTAAAACTGCCTCGATAGTCAAGCTTTTTCCGATAGTTTTTTCCTCCTTAGCGTCACCAAACGTATGATGAGTAAAGTGATAGACCCTATTATACCATAGATTATCGCTACGGGAGTGAAAAACAGGATAGTATCGGTAATTAGCGCATGAAAAAAGTTCAGCCAAAAGTTTTGGGGAATGCTATCGCTGCCGACGATTACATCGTGCAGGGCAGAAAGGATAATCGACCCGATAATCGCCCCGGCGATAAGGAGGAGGTATTGCCATTCCTTCCGCCACCGGCGGGTTATTCCTGCTAGTAGTATTATTACTCCCAGCCAGGCTACCAGCACCCCGCGGTCGCTATCAATGCCGATGATTGAAGCGATTATAATCAGGACGATGAAAACCGTCAATAAAACCAGATTTAAAATCGGTATTCGTTTCCATGTCGATCGCGTTATTTTCATTAGTATGCTATTTCTCCTTATCGCTCTGCCTTAATCTATCCTAATACCTGCGGCGTTTTTTAGCAAGAACGACTCGGTTAACTAAACGGTAAACTGGCGGGACGAACAAAAATAGAGTATAATTGGACATTAGTCGAGGTAAGGATACCGTGAAACCCCTTGTACGTGAAATACTGATAACTATCGCCCTGGCACTGGTGATATTTTTTTCCGCCAGGGCAACCCTACAGACCTATGAAGTGTACCAGACCAGCATGGAGCCCAACTTTTTTGAGGGCCAGCGGGTCGTGGTTCTTAAAGCTGCCTATTGGTTCGGTAGTCCGCAGCGGGGTGATGTGGTGATTTTTCAATCCCCGATTAGCGATGAAGAGTTTATCAAACGCGTTATCGGTCTGCCCGGCGACACGGTGGAGGTAACGCACGGGGTCATATACATCAACGGTTTGAAGCTGGACGAACCCTACATCAAACGCTCATTCAGCTATTCTTTATCCAAAGAAGTCGTCCCTTCGGATGACTATTTCGTTCTCGGTGATAACCGCGATATAAGTAACGACTCTCATCGCGGCTGGTTCATGCCTCGTGCTAACCTCATCGGCAAGGCTTGGCTGGTAACCTGGCCACCGTCCGACTGGGGAGTGGTGCCCAATTTCGCCCTGAACGACCAGGTTGCAGCCTCGGATAACACAACTTAGTTGGGGGTAAAGGGAGTCAGGCTTATGGCGGATACCGTTGAACAGATGTTCGAGAAGTCGGGCGCCTTGCTTAAAGGGCATTTCTTGCTTACCTCTGGTCTGCACTCCCCGGTGTACTGGGAAAAAGCGCTAGTCATCCAGTATCCTGAATATACAGAAAGACTCTGCCGCATGATTGCCGACCATTATCGTCAGAGCGGCGCACAGGTGGTGGCTGGTCCCACCACCCCCGGCATCATTCTCGCCTATGAAACAGCCCGACAGCTCGGCGTGCGCAGCATCTTCGCTGAAAGGGACGAATCGGGCGGCGGCAGGGTATTACGTCGCGGCTTTCAAATCGCCCCCGGCGAAAAGGTGCTCATCGTCGATGACATCATGACCACCGGCGGCTCGGTTAACGAGGTCATCGCCGCCGTAAAAAAACTCCAGGGCGATATCGTCGGCGTCGGCGTGCTCGTTTTACGTTCCTCTAAAGAGCCGGACTTCGGGGTGCCGTTCTACGCCTGCCATCGCACGGAGGTGATAACCTACCCGCCCAAGGATTGTCCCCTCTGCGCCAAAGGCATCCCCCTGGTCAAGCCCGGCAGCAAGTCCAAGGCTTAAGATAACCCCACCCCTTTACCCCCTCTGGATTCCCGTTTTCACGAGAATGACGGTTAAGTATTATTGAGGAGGGCTGTCATGGAAACCACCGCTATTATAGCCGTCACTGTGGTTGTGGCAATTCTGGTTATCATTTTTATTGCCTATATCATCCGGTCAGTCTATGAGAAGCGCTTCCGTGAGGAGATAGACCAGGCACGGAAGTCCGCCGTCTCGCAGAGTCGCGCCGTCCTCGGCGGCAAGTTCACCGAACAGATGGTGCCCTTCTTCCCCGACTTCCAGTACGACCCCACGGAGGTGCGCTTTATCGGGAGTCCCATCGACATGGTGGTGTTTCCCGGACTGGCTCAAGGCGACCCGCAGGAAATCGTTATCCTGGAGGTGAAGACGGGTAAAAACGCCCAACTCACTTCGGTACAGAAGAAAATCCGCCAGCTTATCGAGGACGGTATGGTCAGGTGGGACGAAGTGCACCAGAAGGGGGAAGAGGAAGTCTAGCCCCGTCCGAACTCCCGCTCCAGTTGCGCTACGCTTAGTTTAATAACGGTAGGCCTGCCGTGTGGGCAGGTATGCGGATTGGTCGTCTGCTCCAGCTGCCTCACCAGCGTCCTCATCTCTTCTTCCGTCAGGGTTTGTCCGGCTTTAATAGCTCCATGACAGGCAATGGACGCTACTATCTTTTCTTCCCATTTACTCCGCTCTTCCCCCGCTAAAGAATCCAGCAGCTCCTTGAGCATTGCCGACCAGTTATCCCCCGCCACCAGCGCTGGCACCGTCCTTACTAAATACGTTCTATCGCCGAACGATTCTAATGTGAAGCCGAAGTCGGTCAGCTGCTCCAGACATGACCGCATCATCGCGTCCTGTCGCGGCGTCACCTCAAGGGTCGCTGGCTCGAGCAGTCCCTGCACCTCCGGTTTTCTTTGCTCCCGCTGCTGCTTGACCTTATCGTAGCGTATCCGCTCGTGCGCGGCATGCTGGTCGATGAGGTAGAGTCCATCCGGTCCCTCGGCCACGATGTAGCCATTCATGACCTGTCCCACCACCCTTAAAACCGGCAGGGAAGCGGTCAGGGTGGGCGCGACTTCTTGGGGTAGCGGTATATTTTTCTCTGTCTTAGTAGTCGTTCCCCACAGCTGCTCCAGCGTGTGGGATGAGACTGCTCTATAAGGCGCGACCACCTCCTCGATTTTCGGCACCGGCAGCTGCGTCGTAAGGGCTTGTCGCACCGCTCTCTGGACGGCGCGGAAGACCTCCCCTTCGGCGCGGAATTTAACCTCACTCTTGGCCGGGTGGATATTAACGTCCACCGCGTCCGCTGGTAGGGTGATATCGATGACCGCCACCGGGTGACGTCCCGTCATGAGGAGTCCGCTGTAAGCCTCCTCCACCGCATAGGCGAGCGTCCGACTATTCACCCAGCGTCGATTGACGAAGAAGCTTAGGTAGTCCCGTCCTGAACGTCCTAGCGTCGGACTTCCCACCATGCCCGTAACATGAATATCTAGTGTTCCTTCGCCCGATTTCCAGCTTTGCTGCGAGCTATCCACCGACAACATTTTGTCGGCGGTGGCTACGCCGTAGACGTCGATAATTGCGTCCAGCAAACTCCCCTTGCCCGACGTTCTTAAGCTTTCCTTGCCGTCGACCGTCAAGCTAAACGCCACCTCCGGATAGGCAAGGGCGTACTGACTGACCACGTTAGCGACGTGTCCGCTCTCGGTGGCTTGCGACTTTAAAAACTTGAGTCGGGCCGGCACGCGTTTAAACAGATTCCTCACGGTCATGGTGGTGCCGCGGGTGCGGGCTTGTCCCTTCTTTTGAGTAACGACCCCGCCCTCCAGCGATATGTAGGTGCCGGATTTTTCCCCTTCGGTGCAGGTGACCACCTCAACATCCGCCACTGCGGCAATGCTCGGCAGCGCCTCGCCCCTAAAGCCCAGACTGCTTATCTTCTGGAGGTCCTGGGGACTCTTTATCTTGCTGGTGGCGTGACGTTCGAAAGCCAGTTCGACTTCGCTAGCTAGGATGCCGACGCCGTTGTCCGTGACCCTAATCAGTTGGATGCCCCCGCCCCTTATCTCCACCCCTATTTGACTCGCCCCGGCGTCCAGGGCGTTTTCCACCAGCTCCTTCACCACCGACGCCGGTCTTTCCACCACCTCGCCGGCGGCTATCTGGTTGATGGTTTCTCTATCGAGGATTTTAATGGACATGTTTTTATTATCTTACACGGTAGCGTGTAGTTTGTCAAGTGGTTATTTTGATTTAAGTTTAGTCTTTTAAGGGGAGACAGTCAAAGAGCAAAATCCATCCCCCTTTGTCCCCCTTCCTTTTCAAAAGGAAGGGGGAGGGGAGAAGGAGAGGGGCTAGCGCCCTTCAGGGTGAACCTTCAGGATGAACCCCTCTACGCAGGCTATTCCCTTTCTCACCCCGCTCACCCCCGTATCAAGTACGGGGCAGGCTCTGAGCCCTCGGCGTGAGCTCGGTCGAACGCTTGTCGAAGGGTTCTCTTTAGGGTATTAACGTCTCCCTTTGAAAAAGGGAGATAAGAGAGGGATTTTGCCTCCTCCGTTATTCCCAACTTGATTGGGAATCCAACGTGGATAAGAATTAGAAAAAACTATCTCTTCTCAATCTTGGCAAAACTCAATAAAAACCGCTTTACGCCCGCCCCGTCGAAAGCCACCACCACCTCGGCGTCGTTCTTGGTCTTGTGGTAGTTCACCACCACCCCATCGCCGAACTGCTCGTGCTTCACATGGTCGCCGGACTTGAACTCGGGAATGTCGGTGATGCGTTTGGCTTTTTCCTCTTGTGCCTCGATGGTCGTCGTCGACCACTCGTCCTCTTTTTCGGTTACACCGCCCCGCGTGATTAAGCTGGACGGTATGTCCAGCAGAAAGCGCGAGGGCTTGTTCACCGCGCTGCTGCCCATTAAATGACGTCGGAACGCCCGAACCAGATATACCTTCTGCTTCGCCCTGGTAATGCCCACATAACATAAGCGGCGCTCCTCTTCCAGCTGGGCGGGGTCGTCGATGCTCTTGTAATGCGGCAGGATACCCTCCTCCATGCCGATGATAAACACCACCGGGAACTCCAGTCCCTTGGCCTGGTGCAGTGTAATCAGGGTGACGGTTTCTGTCTTTTCGGGGAGGTCGTCGACGTCCGATACCAGCGCCACGCCTTCGAGGAAAGCCGTTAGTCCCTCCCCCGGTGACAGGTCTTTGTAGTCCTGTGCCACGCCGCGCAGTTCCATGGTGTTTTCCCACCGTTCGTCGCCGTCGACCAGTCCCGTAATGTATTGCTTGTAGCCGGATTTTTCGACCACCATATCGAAAAGTTTTACCATGTCGAGTTCTTTACTTTTCTCGATAAAACTTTCCAGCATCGCCGCGAAGCCAGCCAGCGCCTTGACCGTCCGCGCAGAAAAGGGTAGCTCCGCGCTGGAGTCCGCTAAAAGATGCAAAGCCTTGTATTCGTTAACGCCCTGCGCCTGCGCCCAGCGGGATAGCTCGTCCAGGCTGCGCTCGCCGATGCCGCGCTGGGGGACGTTGATGACGCGCATCAGACTGACCATGTCGTTAGGATTCTGGATGAGTCGCAGGTAGGCGATGATGTCCTTGACCTCGCGTCTTTCGTAGAAGCGCGTGCCTGCTACTAGCTTGTAGGGCATGCCGTAGCGGATGAAGGCTTCCTCCAGCACCCTGGACTGGGCGTTAGTGCGGAACATGATAGCGCAGTCGCCCGCCTTTACCTCTTTACTCCTTACCAGCTTGTCGATTTCGTTGACCACCCACTGGGCTTCCTCCTCTTCGGAGTAGGTCTCGATAACATAGGGCGGCTGGCCCTTTTCATTCTCCGTCCATAGTTCCTTGGGCTTGCGCTGCTTATTAGCGGAGATAACATGCGTCGCCGCGTCGAGGATAAGTTGCGTGGAGCGATAGTTCTGCTCGAGGAGGATGACTTTAGCGTCCGGGAAGTCTTTTTCGAAGTTCAGTATGTTGCGGATGTCCGCCGCCCGCCAGGAATATATCGACTGGTCGGGGTCGCCGACCACGCAGATGTTGCGGTATTTACCAGCAAGGAGCTTCACCAGTTCGTATTGCACCAGGTTGGTATCCTGGAACTCGTCAACCTGGATGTGCATGTAGCGCGCCTGGTATTTGTCGAGTATTTCTTGTTTTTGACGGAAGAGCAGCACCGTCTTCATTAAAAGGTCGTCGAAGTCCAGCGCCGCGCTGTCGCTTAAGAGCTGCTGGTAGCGCCCGTAGACCCGCCGGGTCACCTCCTCGAAGTAGCTCTTACCAGGTAGGTCGGTTGGCCCCAGCATCTGGCTTTTAGCGTTGGAGATGACGGACTGTAACGCCCTTGGGGCGAACTGCTTAGGGTCGAGCGCTAAATCCTGCAGACTGCGCTTAATCAGGCTTATCTGGTCGTCGTCGTCGTAAATGCTAAATTTACTATCGATACCCAGCGTTTTACCGTCCTCTCTCAAGATACGGGCGCAGATGGCGTGAAAAGTGCCGAGGGTGATGTTTTGCACCGAGCTGCTCACCAGATTGTCTAGGCGCTCCTCCATCTCCCGGGCGGCTTTATTGGTGAAGGTGACCGCCATGATACGCCGCGGGTTCACGCCGACCACCTTTATCAGATAAGCGACGCGGTGGGTGATGACGCGGGTCTTGCCGCTGCCGGGTCCGGCTAAAATAAGCACCGGCCCGTTAATAGCTTCTACGGCTTCTTTTTGGGCGGGATTTAGTCCGGTGAGGATGTCCATATACCTGAATTATAGCATTTATGAGGGTGGGGTAGCTAAAAGGGGCGGTGAGTATTAAGTAGGGTTACCGTGTCCTAGAAATAATACCTGAACCCTTCTGCCAATAACGTCTTGACGTCATAACGCTATAGTGTTATAGTGTCATCGTATAGGGAGGTGAAATCGTGACCACTCCAAATAAGCGTATTACCGTGTATTTAGACCACGATTTGCATAAAGCCCTGCGCCTCAAATCTATCGCCGTCTCCAAATCGGTATCAGACCTTGTTAATGAGGCCGTGAGAGAATTGCTGAAAAAAGACAGGCGTAAATATCATTCAATACTGGAATTAATGGCTACACCCGGACTAGAAGTAAAGCCTAAACCCCTCCGCTGATGCCTCGAAGCCTATTGATTCGTAGAACTTATGCGCCCGCTCCCGCCGCTTATCGCTGGTGAGCATTATCTTGTAGCAGCCGGCTTTTTTCGCTAGGTCTTTGCAGTACTCCATTAAGAGCTTTCCGATGCCTTGGCTGCGCTTTTTCTCGTCCACCACCACGTATTCAATTACCGCGAAGGGAGCCGTGCCGTGGGCGAAACCGGGCAGAATAGCGAGAACCGTCGTGCCGATAACCTCCCCATTTTCCTCCGCCACCAGCAGACTGTACCCCGGCACTTTGGAGGCGGCCGCCAGGACTTTTTTACAGTCGGCTATGGGAGCTTTTTGATAGCTTCCGGGGCTCATGGAGAGCTGCTGGTAAAGCTCCAGCAGGCGTGGGATGTCTTTTCCTGTTGCGGGTCTGATAATCAACATGTTATTAGTATACTATTATAAAATTAAAAGCGATATACTGACCTCGAATACGCCGCAAAAACCGCTCTTTCGTCCCTCTTTTGTAAAGAGGGAAAGAGGGAGATTTTGAGAAGGTCTGCGAGATTGCCACGTCGCTACGCTCCTCGCAATGACAACCTAGAAAATCGACTGCCTGACGATGGTCTGCTCACGGTGCTTGCCCACGGAAATCAGACTCACCGGACAGCCAATTAGCTCCTCCAGTCGTTCGATATAGCGCCGCGCATTAGTCGGCAGGTCCTTATACTTGCGGACATCATTGGTAGGCTTTTCCCACCCGGCTACATCCTCGTAAACCGGCTCGCATTTTTCCAATATGGCGACGCTCGCCGGGAAATCATCGATAGTCTTGCCGTCGATTTTATAGCCGGTGCATATCTTCAGTCGCGGCATATTGTCGAGGATATCGATGCGGGTAATCACCATGGAGTTAAAACCATTGATGCGAGCGCTCAAACGCGCCGCCACCACGTCGAACCAGCCGCAGCGCCGCGCTCTTCCGGTAGTTGTGCCATATTCCTGTCCCCGCTCGCGTATGGCGTCGCCGGTGGCGTCCTTCAGCTCCGTCGGCATCGGGCCTGCGCCGACGCGAGTCTGAAAGGCTTTAAAAACGCCGATGATATGCGTTATTTTATTGGGAGCTATTCCGGAACCCAGGCAGGCATTGGCAGAGGTAGGTGATGAAGACGTGGCGAAGGGATACGTGCCGTAATCGAGGTCGAGCAGGAAGCCCTGCGCCCCCTCTAGCAGCACCGGCTCGTTGCGCTCTATCGCCGCCGCCAGCACCACACTCGTATCGCAGATACGCGATGCCCAGCGGTCGGCGTACTGGCAGTACTGCTTGTGAATCTCATCGAGCGAAAGCGCTTTTACTCCATAAACCTTGGTGAGCACTTTGTTCTTGCTTTCCAGCGTTGTGGCAAGCCTGTCGCGCAGTACTGCTTTATCTAAAAGGTCGCCGGCTCTGATGCCCGTCCGTGCCACTTTATCGGCAAAGGCGGGCCCGATGCCCTTGCGCGTCGTGCCGATGGCTTTGCTACCCAATGCCTCCTCTTCCAGTCCCTCGATGACGATATGGTAGGGCATAATGAGATGGGCGCGGTCGGAGATAAGTAGCTTTGATGTATCGATACCCCGCGCGTTAAGCCCGTCCACCTCGCTGTTCAGGACGGCAGGGTTGATGACCACGCCGTTCCCGATGATGGAGGTGGTGTTTTTATAAAAGATACCCGAGGGCGTCAGGCGTAGCTTGAACTCTCCGTAAGGATTGACCACGGTATGCCCGGCGTTATCGCCGCCGGAGAAGCGCACCACGTATCTGGCTTTCTCCGCCAGCATATCCACGATTTTACCCTTGCCCTCATCGCCCCATTGTGCCCCGATAACCGCTACAACCGCCATTTTTACCTCCTTGCGCAAAACCCATACATTCTACCATCGCACACGTGCCTTGTCCATCGTATTAGAGGGTAGTAGAGAGCGTTTACGGATGACCAGTCATTGTGATGGCAGCGCGTCTACGACGCACGTAGCTTTTTTGTTCTATTTTCTTCTTAGCTATAGTTTGCAGGGTCTTCTTAATACTTCTTTACTAAATCTACTCTTTCAGCTTATTCCAGGCAAAAACCATTCTCTCGATAACCGTAAACCAGCTGAAAAAGGTGAGAACTGACAATGTGATGAGCAGGGCGTTAGCGAACTGACTCAACATCAATCCCAGTGCCAGGATAATTACCCTTTCTGGACGGGTGAAAAGTCCCGCTTTACACTCGACGCCCAGTCCCTCCATCCTGGCGCGGATATAGCTCACCAGCAGCGACCCCACCAGCGCCACCCCGGATAGGATGCTTTCGGTTGCCAGCCCGCTCCTGGCAAAAACCGCTAGCAGGCTTATCAGGAGTATGGCTTCGGAAATGCGGTCGAGGGTGGAATCCAAAATCGCCCCGAAGCGGGTGGTTTTGTTGGTCATACGAGCCAGTGCCCCATCCAGCATATCGAACAGCCCCGCCACTAGCACGATAATCCCCGCTGCCAGGAAATGCTCGGTAACCACCAGCGCACCAGCCCCGATAGTGATGATAAAACCTATCAAGGTGATAATATTGGGTGTCAGCGGCGTTTTAGCTACCAAAGTGACAATTGGTTCGGTGATGTATTTGGCGAGGGTTTTACGTATTGATGCTAACTTTGTCATTTTGGTTTTGATAGGGATTCATTGATATTCTTTAGCGTCTTTTTATATACATCCAGCACTTTGCTAGCAATGATTGACCAATCATATTGCTTCGCCTTGACTATTCCCTGCTCGCCCATTTGCTGCCGCTGCTGTTTGTTCCTGATTAGCTGGAGTATAGCTTCAGCAAGTTTCTCCGGGTTCTTGGGCGGCACGGCGATTCCCTCGACGCCGTCTGTAAGGACGCTCGCATAGCCGTCGATATTAGTGGCGACCACCGGCTTGCCGACCGCCATAGCTTCCAGCAGGACAATGCCCTGGCTCTCACGTCCCGTTGCGGGAAAACAGGCGATATCTGCGGTTTTATAATATTTTGGCAAATCGCTATAGGGGGCGTAGCCGGTTAAATTTACATCCGATAGCCCGTAGCGGCGAATGCGTTTTTGGTACTTATTCCGCAGGCGCACCCCCGGTCCGACCTGGATGAGGCGGCAATTGGGAACTTCCGGCTTGATGAGTTTATAGGCTTCCAGTAGGTATTCGAATCCTTTCCGTTTTTCCAGCCGCCCCACGAAGAGAATGTTGGTCTTGCCATCCTCAAATATATCGATAGGCGTTACCCTGTCGTGGAAATGCTGGGTATCTACCCCGTTTGGGATAATTTCATAGTGATCAGGGAAATATTTATTGACATAATTTAAGGCAACCTGCGAAACAGCGATACGCGCGTCCAGCTTGCGGAACCACCGGTTGAGGTACCACTTGGCGAGCGGTGAAAACATCGTATACCAAGGTTTGCCGCCGGAGGCATGGAAAGTGCCGACCATCGGCGACTTTTTTAGTCGCAATATGGTGGTGCAAAGGGTCGGCATCAAAGGCTCGTGCAGGTGGCAGATATCGAACTTCTCGCGCTCGAAAACCTCTTTAATCTGCCCCTCCAGCCGTATGGATACGGTAATACGGGCCATCGAGCCGCTAACCGGGATTGGGCGCGGCGTGCCGATGCGGATAAAACGGTCGCCGATAGAAGAGCTGGCTCTTGAAGCCGGGGCGATAATCTTGACCTCATGCCCCAGGCGGGTGAACTGTTGCTCTAAACATGATATATGGCTGACTACGCCGCCCGGGTTGCCGAAGTCATAAGGGGAGACCAGGGCAATTTTCATGCTTGCTTATTTAGACTCCCGTTTTTTAGCAGGTTTCTCTTTGGACGCCGCATTAGCCGTGATGAACTCTTCTACCTTGTTGCGGGCTTCGGAGTCGGAGTATTGGATTGGCGGCGTTTTCATAAAATAAGAGGATGGCGCCGTTAGCGCCCCCTTCAAGCCTTTATCCAGGGCGAGCTTGCAGCACCTTAGCGCGTCGATGACCACGCCAGCGGAGTTGGGACTGTCCCAGACCTCCAGCTTGACTTCGACTAGCAGCGGAACATCGCCGAAGGTACGCCCCTCCATCCTGATATGGCAGAACTTGCGGTCTAACAAGAACGGCACGTAGTCGCTGGGTCCCACATGGATATCATCGGGGTTCATCTTATAAGGCAGCTGGGAGGTGACGGCGCCGGTCTTGGAGATTTTCTTGGATTCCAATCGCTCCCTCTCCAGCATGTTGAGAAAATCGGTGTTGCCCCCGAAATTTAGCTGATAGGTCTTTTCCAGCTTCACGCCGCGGTCGACGAAGAGCTTGGCGAGCACGCGGTGCACAATCGTCGCGCCTACCTGCGACTTGATATCGTCGCCGATGACCGGCAGCCCGTGGTCGGCGAAACGCGCTGACCAGTCCTTCCGGCTGGCGATAAAGACGGGGATGCAGTTGACCATGCCGCAGCCGGCCTGTAATATCTGCTCGACGTACCACTTGGTAGCCATCTCGCTGCCGACGGGTAGATAGTTCAAAACTACATGGGTATTGGTCTCTTTCAGCACTTTAACGATGTCTACCGTTGGTGGGGGCGCCTTCTGGATAATTTCCGAGAGGTACTTGCCCAGGCCATCATGCGTCATGCCCCGGCTTACTTTCACGCCAGTCAGTGGCACATCGCAAAATTTATACGTATTGTTGGGTTTAGCATAGATAGCTTCGGCAAGGTCTTTACCCACCTTGTTCTTATCGATATCAAAAGCTGCCACGAAGTTAATATCACTAATGTGGTAGCCGCCCAGGTTGACGTGCATCAGACCCGGTACTTCTTCGGTTTCTTTAGCGTTTTTATAGTAATAAACGCCCTGGACTAGGGAAGAAGCGCAGTTGCCCACGCCGATAATAGCTACATTTATTTTCCCCATAATCTTCTTCTTACCCCTTTCTTTTGAGATGATGCCACGCCGAAAGAAATGGATGATTAGCTAGCACTAAAAGGCATCCGTTGCAATATACTCTCTTTAAGCGCAGGCTGTCAAGGTTTGGGCTCAAGATAGTTGACATAAATATAAATCAGGTCTAAAAAGTCCTATATAAAAACCTTTTTCGGTCGCCAGTTACCGCTATCTTTATCACGGGTTAATATCCCCAGGAAGCGCCCGTCCCGACTGTACGCCCGGCAGTATTTACCTTCAATGTTATCCTGCGCCATGTTTTTTAGCAGATTGCCTGTCCTTATTGCCGCCTCCCCGCCCTCGTCCACCTTAACGGCGCTCATGTCCTGTAAAACGCTATCGATAGGGTTGAGGTATTGCTGCCAGTTCCCCCCTTTAACCTCCTCCTCCAGTTGCGCTAAAGAGATTGCCTCCTCAATATTGAAAATACCGTAGCGAGAGCGTATCAGGCTTTTAAGATAAGCCCCGCACCCCAGCGCCTCCCCGAGGTCGTTTGCCAGCGAGCGTATATAGGTGCCCTTGCTGCACTCTATTTCCAGTGTTACCAGCGGCGGCTGCCAGGTAACCAGCTCCAGCCGAAATATTGTTACCGGTCGACTCTTCCGCTCGATGCTGACACCCGCCCTGGCGAGCTGGTAAAGGGGCTGTCCTTGATGTTTCAAGGCGCTGTACATTGGCGGCGTTTGCTCGATATTTCCCCGGAATGCTTCCAGCACCCGTTCCACTTTTTTGATATCGATATTTGAAGTGTCTCCCTGGTAAACGACCTTGCCGCTGCCATCGTAGGTATCAGTCGCTTTGCCGAGCTCGATACCGGCGCGATAAGTCTTTTTATTGTCCATGAGAAACTCAACGACGCGCGTGGCTTTTCCCAGGCAGACCGGCAGCACCCCCGAGGCATCGGGGTCGAGCGTGCCAGCATGTCCCGCGTGTCGCTCGGCGGTCAGTCGCTTAACTAAAGCTACCACCCCGAAAGATGTCTTGCCTGCGGGTTTATTGATATTCAGTATGCCGTCCAAAGTAAAAATCCGCTTTCTTTTGCATGGATTGATTGTTTAGAAAGGGGCAAGCGATATTTTTAGGAGTTTATTGGTTGTCTTTTTGCGATACTTCGTCGATAAGCCGCAGTATCCGGTCGCCACGCTCGATGGAGTTGTCCCAGACGAAGTGCAGTTCGGGAGTATAGCGTATCCTGATTTTACCAGCTAACGCCGTGCGCAGGAAGCCCGCGGCTGAATTGAGAACTCCCAGGATTTTCTCCTGCTCCTGTTGTCCGCTCATACTGCTGATGTAGATTTTGGCGTATTTTAGGTCGGGAGAAGTATCGACCTCCGTTATGGTGATGAACTCATCAATACGGGGGTCTCTAAGCTCATGCTGGATAAGCTCGCTCACTTCGCGGCGGATGAGGGTATTGACGCGTTCGATACGATGTGACATGTCATAAATTCCGGTTGCCGACTATTTACTGGATTTCTCCGTTTTATAGAACTCCAGTACATCGCCGACCTTGAAATCGTTAAAATCCTTAACGCCCACGCCGCACTCGTAGCCGGCCGCTACTTCCCGGGCGTCATCCTTGAATCGTTTCAGGCTGCTTACCGTAGAGTCGGCCAGTATCTCCTTGCCCCGCCTTACTCTCACGGAGGCGTTGCGGGTTACCTTGCCCTCGTTGACCATTACACCGGCCGCTTTAGCGCCCTTGCCGGCCGGGAAGACGGCTCTGACATCAGCTCGTCCCTCGATAACTTCGATATACGTTGGCTCCAGCAGTCCTTTCAGCGCTTTATCTACGTCGTCAATCAGCGAGTAAATGATGTTATAAAAGCGTATGTCTACGCCGGTGCTAGCGGCTAAGTTGCGCGCGCCTTCGCTGGCGCTGACGTTGAAACCGATGATAAGACCGTTGGAAGCTGATGCCAGCATAACATCGCTTTCACTTACGTCGCCAGTGCCGCTGTGGATTATCCTAACCTTTACTTCTTCTGTCGCCAGCCTCTCCAGCGATGTCCTGATGGGCTCGATACTGCCCTGGACGTCTGTTTTGAGAATAACGTTAAGCTCTTTAACCTTGCCCGCACTTATCTGGTCGAAAAGATTATCGAGATTGATGGTTTTCGTGGCTTTGAGAGCCTCTTTTTCTAGTTCGGTGCGTCGCCTGGCTAATATTGCCTGGGCGTGACGTTCGTCAGTCGTGGCTGTCAGAGCGTCTCCTACCTGCGGCACCTCGTCCAGACCCAGTATTTCCACCGGCATGGAAGGCTCCGCTTTCTTAATCCGCTTGCCCATGTCATTGAACATAGCTCTCACCCTGCCCCACGTCGTCCCCACCACCACGGTGTCCTCCTCTTTTAAGGTGCCGGACTGAATGAGTACGGTTGCCAGCGGCCCCATCGTCTTGTCCATCTCGGCTTCAATCACGATGCCGGCGGCAGGCAGATTAGGATTCGCCTTCAGTTCTTCCATTTCCGCTACCAGCAACACGCTTTCCAGCAGCTCCTTGATGCCTTTCTTCTCTTTAGCGGAAACTTCCACGGCAACGATGGTGCCTCCAAACTCCTCCACCACCAGTCCGGCCTCGGCAAGCTGCTGTTTTACCAGGTTCGGGTTGGCGTTCTCTTTATCTATCTTGTTAATGGCGACGACGATAGGCACGTCCGCCGCCCGGGCGTGGTCGATTGCTTCCCTGGTCTGCGGCATGACGCCGTCATCGGCAGCCACCACCAGGATGGTCACATCGGTGATGTTGGCGCCATGGGCACGCATGGCGGTAAACGCCTCATGCCCCGGGGTATCTAAAAACGTAATCTTTTGACGGTCTATCGTTACCTGGTAGGCGCCGATATGCTGTGTAATGCCGCCAGCTTCGGAATCCACCACATTGGTCTTTCTGATAGCGTCGAGCAATTTCGTCTTGCCGTGGTCGACATGCCCCATTACCGTCACCACCGGCGGACGCGTTACCAGGTTCTCCGACTCCTTACCGTATTTCCGTTTAAGTCGCTTACTCTCTTCGACGGCGGTTGCCAGTAGCTGGGCTTTTATCGGCGTCAGGTGTGGCTTAAAGCCGAAGCTGGATACGACAGAAGAGGCGGTCTCGTAATCGATAACCTGGTTGATATTAGCCATGATGCCGTTACGCATCAACTGCTTGATTATATTGATGGCGTCGATATTCAGGATATCGGCCAGCTGCCGTACGCTTATCGAACGCGGTAGTTCGATAACCGGCGTTTTATCCTGCGTCGGTTCCTTAGTCGGCTTTTCTTCTCTAGAAGGTTTTTCCGCCGCTGGTTTAGTGGCCTTTTTTGGTTTGCTGGCTCTAGCCACTGATTAACTCCTTAAACATTTCTCTGCCTGCTTTATCCAGTCGTTCGACGTCGTCCCGGGTTATTTTTACATTTAAAGCGTGCCCCAGTTGGTTACCTTTTAAAGCTTTTTCCCAGCACGCCCAATCCCGACATAAATAGGCTCCCCGCCCCTCCTTCCTCCCCGATAAATCTATCTTAACTTCGCCCGCTTTAGTGCGTACCAGCCGTACCATTTCCCGCTTGGTTTTTATCTGCCGGCAGGCAACACAGGTTCGCTGCGGAGTCGGTTTGCCGTTTGCCGGGCGGGCACTAGAAATAGTCCTCGTCCTCCTCCACGGTATAGTCGCGGCGTCCTTTTTTCGCTTTGCCGGTATCTTCACTGGTGTCTTTAGTATAAGCGCCCTTCTTTTTCTTCTTCGACTTGGAGGGTTTTACTGTTTCCTTTACCCGTCTGGGTGCCAGTATATCCTCCGCAAAACGCAGCTTTGCTTTACTATCGTCGGGCTGCATTTTTATTTGCGACGGCATGATAATCTCGGCGGCTACCGGTTCGACTTCAACCTCTTCCTCTTCCGTGGTTGTTTCCTCGATTAGCTCCAGCGGTTCGAGTTCGGCGAGAATCTCCTCGGGCAGCTTTTCCGCTACTTCGATGCCCGCGGCTTCTTTCGCTTCGAGTGCCTTAGGCTCCTTTATCTTCTCAAGCTCGGCGGCCGAGGCGCTCTTGATATCGATACGCCAGCCGGTCAGCTTAGCCGCCAGTCGGGCGTTCTGCCCCTCTTTGCCGATTGCCAGGGATAGCTGCTTATCCGGGACGATAACCGTGGCTACCTGCTCTTCTTTATTCAGCTGGACACCGACGATATGCGCCGGGCTTAAAGCGTTAGCGATAAAAGTGGCCGAGTCCGAACTCCACATGACCACGTCTATTTTCTCGCCGTTCAGCTCGCTGACGATGTTCTGGATTCTGATGCCGCGCAGTCCTACGCAGCACCCCACCGGGTCGATGCCTTCCTGCTTGGCCGCTACGGCTATCTTACTCCGGAAACCGGCTTCGCGTGCGATGGACTTTATCTCTACGGTGCCGTTGTAGACTTCCGGCACTTCCAGCTCGAATAAACGACGTAGTAGCTCCGGATGGGAGCGTGATACGATTACCTTGGGTCCCTTGGTAGTTCGCGCCACCTGCAGTAAAACTACCTTTAAATGCTGTCCCACGCGGTAGCGCTCGGTACGCACCTGCTCGACGGTCGGCAGTACGGCTTCGGTCCTGCCCAGTTCGATGTATGCCTGTCCTGCCTCAAAACGCTGCACGACCCCGCTCACCACCTCCCCCTCCTTATCCGCGTACTCCTCGAAAATAGCGCTGTGTTCGGCTTCGTGCAGACGCTGCGATATTACCTGCTTGGCTGTTTGCGCGGCGATGCGTCCGGCATTCTCCGGCGTGGACTCTACCAAGAGGGTTTCATCGAGTTTGATATCGCTCTTGAGTTTTTTAGCTTCCCGCAATGTAATCTCGGTATCCGGGTTTTTGACCTTCTCCACCACCGTTTTTTCCGCCCAAACCTCCACCTTACCGGTACCGGAGTTAATCTTGACGGCTACGTTCTGATTGGAGGAAAAGCTGTCCTTTTTATAAGCTGATACCAGCGCCGCTTCGACAGCGTTAAGAACCACATCCTTCGGCAGATTTTTTTCTGCCGCCAGCTGTGTTATGGCGAGCAAAAAATCGCTCTTCATTTCGGATGCTGACCTCCGCAATATTCTTTTTACATATTCAACAAAAAAGTGGGACTTAAACCCACTTCTAACAAAGCTATTCTAATACCCAGGCAACCTTATTATAGCACGCCTTATCTCGGTATGCAATACAAATTCAGATTAATTTGATATTATTCGGCAAGAAAAAAAACACGCTTGGATATTAGACGGTTTCTAGTAATCCATTGTTTACTGGGATATAATATGAGATATGCCTGTTCAACCTTGAAAAAAGCGGCAAGTGGGGAGTACTTAAATGAAAGTGATGGAAATGAAGGCTATCGATAAAAGCGCCGTAAAAATACGGCGTCTGACTTCTAGTGATATTACCTCCACCCTTGGTATCTGGTGGGCTAACATCCCGGAAAAAGAAGTGATGGTTGCCCAGCTGCAAAGTCCCCTCGATTTAAGTTTTATCGCCGAGTACGAAGGCATTTTAATTGGCTTTATCCTGGCGAAACTGGAATACGCGGGTTTCCCGACGACCGGCACCGGCGTTGTTTTTCTTATTGCAGTCAATCCTGATTACCAGAAACACGGCATTGGAACGATGCTGATTGATGCTCTGGAGAGATACGCCATGTATAAAGGCATCAAAACCATTCGTGTGGTCGTGCCGCAGAGCGATATTAAAAATATCAGATATTTTACTAAAGTCGGTTTCAGCAAGAGCGTCATGATTAATTACGATAAAGTCTGCCACAACCGGTAACTATTTTTGGACATGTTCAGGAGATAAGCTTTGGATATTGCTAGATTAAAGGCAGCCATAGTTAAAGAGATAGATTCGTTTTCTCCGCAGCTTGGTGATTTAAGCCGTAAAATCCATGATAATCCGGAAATAGCCATGCAGGAGCGTCACGCTTGTGCCTGGCTGGTAGAGTTTTTAAAAGCCAATGGTTTTACGGTTGCTAAAGGCGTTGCCGGTATGCCCACGGCTTTCAAAGCTATTTATGGCAAAGGCAAACCGGTTATCGCTTTCCTTGCCGAATACGATGCTCTCCCTAAAATGGGGCACGCCTGCGGACATAACCTTATCGCTACCAGTGCGGTCGCTGCTGGCATCGCAACTAAACTGGCGGCGGATAAATATGGCGGCAGTATTATGGTTTTCGGCACGCCTGCCGAAGAAGGCGATGCCGGTAAAGCTATCATGGCGGAAAAGGGCATCTTTAAAGGACTTGATGCCGTAATGATGACCCATCCTGGCGGCGGGAATTATGTTACATATAACGCCTTGGCCTGTCAGACACTGGATGTTGAATTCTTCGGCAAAGCTTCACATGCCGCCGCTGACCCCGAATTGGGTATCAATGCCCTGGATGCGATGATTCTATCATATAATGCCATAAATGCCCTGCGTCAGCATATCAAAGAAACTGCCCGCATTCACGGCATCATTACCGACGGCGGCGAGGCAGCTAATATCGTTCCTGCCCATACCGCCGCCAATTTCATCGTTCGTGCCCGGGATGATGCTTATCTGGATATCCTTAAAGAAAAGGTTATTAACTGCTTTATCGGTGCGGCGGCTGCCACTGGCGCCGAGCTCAAATACCATTGGGCGGATGTACGTTATGCCTCCATGCTTAACAACATGACTTTAGCCAGGCTTTTCCGCCAAAATATGCAGTCGCTCGGTCATGCTATCGCCCTAAGTGAGGGGGATAAATGGGGCGGCAGCTCTGATGTCGGCAACGTTAGCTGGTTGGCGCCGACCATCCAACCGACGGTTGCTATCGCTCCGCCAAACATAACAATACATACTGTTGAGTTCCGTAAAGTCTCTGTGACTAAAAAGGCATTACTTATTATTCTCGATGCCGCTAAAGCGATGGCGATGACCGCTGCCGACCTTTTAGGGAACCCTAAAACTCTCGCTAGCGTACGTGCGGAGTTCGAGAAGAGTAAGAACAAAAAGTAGTTTTTTCCCTGAAAAAATATTAACATTAGAGTAGTATGGAAGCTTATCTCGGTATTGATGTAGGGTCGGTTACGGTTAAATTCGCCGTGCTGGATACGGCCGACGAGCTTATTGCCAGCCTTTATTTACCTGCCGGCGGTAGGCCGGTAGCCGTCGTCCAGCAGGGACTAGGTCAAATCGGCAAGCAACTGCTATCGGATGTAGTTATCAAAGGAGTGGCTGCCACCGGCAGCGCCCGCTATCTGGCCGGGGCTATCGTCGGCGCCGATTTAGTGAAGAACGAAATTACCTGCCAGGCTGTTGCAGCGGTTCACTATAATCCAGATGTTCGCACAGTTATTGAAATTGGCGGACAGGATAGTAAACTGATTATTATCCGCGACGGCATGGTGGCGGATTTCGCCATGAATACCGTTTGCGCCGCCGGCACTGGTAGCTTCCTCGACCATCAGGCGGGACGTCTCCGCATGAGCATCGAGGAGTTTTCCCGTCGGGCTTTGGCAGGGGAAGACACGGTTCATATCTCCGGTCGCTGCACAGTTTTTGCCGAGTCCGACATGGTGCATAAGCAGCAAATGGGGCACAAAGTCGACGATATCATTTACGGATTATGCTGTACTTTAGTACGCAATTACTTGAGCGATGTCGCCTCCGGTAAAGATATAAAGTCGCCCGTCGTCTTTCAGGGTGGGGTCGCTTTTAACCAGGGGATTATCCAGGCGCTACGGGAAGAGCTAAAAATGGAGATAATCGTCCCTCCCCACCATGAGGTCATGGGCGCTATTGGTGCGGCGCTTCTCGCGCATGAAGCCTCGAGTCAAACGCAGGACGCCTGCCGCTTTCGCGGTTTCGCTATCAGCGAAGCGGAATATGATACCTCTTCCTTCGAGTGCCGTTCCTGCCCCACCACCTGTGAGATAGTCAGAATTTCGGAGCAGGGCAATGTTATTGCTGCCTGGGGAGGTCAATGCGATATGTGGGAAACCGCTACCTCCGGGAAAAGGGAGAAGTTTTGAAAAAGCCGAAAATTGCGCTTGATGCCGCTGGCGGCGACTACGCTCCGCATGAAATGGTTAAGGGAGCCATAAAAGCCGTTCAGGAATACGATATAGAGGTCGTCCTGGTCGGCAGGAAAAACATTCTCCGCAAGTTGCTGGAAAAGTCCCCCGTTGAGTCGGGCATTTCTATCGTCGATGCCACCGAGGTCATCGACTTTAATGAACATCCCCTCAAGGCTATTCAAAGCAAACCTAACTCATCAATCGTTGTGGGTGTTAATCTGCTGAAAAGCGGCCAGGCTTCGGCTTTCGTTTCCGCGGGGAATACCGGCGCAGTGGTTGCCTCATCCCTGCTGACCCTGGGCAGGGTAGAAGGCGTTAGTCGCCCGGCTATCGGCGCTTTCATCGATGTTTTAACGTCGAGACCTGGTTTACTGGTGGATGCCGGCGCTAATGCCGATTGCCGTCCGGAACACCTGCTGGAGTTCGCCCGCCTGGGTAGTATTTATAGTAAATATATCCTTAACATTCCCTTCCCCCGGGTCGGCCTTTTAAGCAACGGCGCCGAGGAGGGTAAGGGGAACCGGTTAGCGCAGGAAACCTATGAACTCTTAAAGGAAGCTAAGGGTATTAGCTTTATCGGTAATATTGAAGGACATAATATTTCCCAGAAAACTGCCGATGTCATTGTGACGGATGGCTTTACCGGCAATATCGTCCTTAAGACCATTGAAGGGTTCAACGATAATTTCTTAAACTCTATACAAGAGCTCGGTCACGTCTTTTCCAGCGTTTCCCGTTTAAGAACGCGCGAGCTTCTTAAAGATATTGGCTTGGGTGCCTGGACGAAGAAGCTGGATTATAGCGAGTATGGCGGCGCCTGCCTCCTCGGAGTTAATGGCGTGGTCATTATCGCCCACGGACGCAGCAAAGCCAGAGCGATTAAAAACGCTATCGTTTTAGCCAAGGAAACTATCGAGCGCGGCATAATAGAAAGAGAAAAAGAGGAGAAGTATGAGCAAACCAGTGGAGATTAATGAAGCTAAATTTGATGAGGTGGTTCTAAAGGCGGCGACGCCGGTGCTGGTTGATTTTTGGGCGCCCTGGTGCGGACCCTGCCGGATGGTGGCGCCAATTGTCGAGGAGCTGGCTAATGAGTATGAGGGCAAAGTCTCCTTCTTTAAGCTTAACGTCGATGATAACCCCAAAATCGCCAGCAAGTTCAGTGTGATGAGCATACCCACTCTTATTATCTTTAAGAACGGACAGCCGGCTTCTAATATCGTCGGCTTCCGCCCCAAACCTGAACTCAAGAAGAGTATCGATACAGCATTGGCGGGATAAGGAGGAGTGCACAGTTAACAGTAGACAGTAAACAGTATTCCCCTCCCCTTTTCCCGAAACTGTAAACTGACAACTGTAAACTCAAGAATATATTAAAAGACCATATTTCGATTGTTCGAGGAATAAATGGTTAAACTTAAAAATTATGATGTAATCATCATCGGCGGGGGCCCCGCCGGCTTAAGCGCCGGTATCTACACCGCCCGCGCCCGGTTAGCTACCCTCCTGATTGAGAGGGCAGCTGTCGGCGGTCAGATAATCAACGCCGGCATGGTAGAGAACTATCCCGGCTTTATCGATGGCATCGGCGGCGTTGAGCTGACGCAGGCGATGCACCAGCAGGCGACCAAGTTCGGGATGGAAACACTTTATGACGAGGTTATTGGTATCGAAGTTAATGATAAACAAAAAGTGGTCAAGACCCCGCAAGGTGACTTCCCCACAAAAGCGGTCATTATCGCCGGAGGCTCCGAACGGCAAAAGCTTGGTGTTCCCGGCGAAACGGAGTTCACCGGTAAAGGCGTTTCTTACTGTGCTACCTGCGATGGTGCTTTCTTCCGCGATAAAACGGTAGCCGTCATCGGCGGGGGCAACGCCGCCGTTACTGAAGCCCTGGAGCTAACCAAGTTTGCCACGAAAATATCTCTGGTTCACCGCCGCCATGAACTGCGCGCCACTAAAATCATGCAGGAAAAACTGATGGCTGATGCCCGGATTCAGATTCTCTGGGATACAGTTGTTCTGGATATTATTGGGGATAAATTCGTTAATAAAATCAAGCTGCGTAATCTTAAGACGGAAAAAGAAACGGAGCTTGATGTCTCCGGTGTATTTATTGCCGTCGGGTCGCAGCCTGCCACCGGCTATCTTAAGGGGCTGTTAACATTGGATGTAGTTGGCGCTATTGTAACCAATGATAAGCTTGAGACCAGTGTGCCCGGTATCTATGCCGCCGGCGATATCCGCAGCGGCTCCATCCGGCAAGTAATTAGTGCCGCCGGCGATGGCGCGGTGGCTGCTATTAATGTCAGCAAATATATCAGCGAATAAAAAATATTTTTCCATTTTTCAGGGCTCTAAGATAAAAGGGATATTGACGCGTCCCCTTGATTGTGTGTTAAATTATTTGTCATCAAAAAAAGGAGAGAATTGTGAAGGTTATTTTTATTGAAGATGTCCCCAAAGTCGCTAGAGCCGGCCAAACCAAAGAGGTCGCCGATGGCTATGCCCGTAACTACCTGTTCCCGCGTAAGCTGGCTGTCCTGGCGAACTCTCAAGCTGCCACTGCCATCGAGACTCATCTTAAGAAAATCGTCAAGCAGCGCGCCATTGAAGAAGCGGAAATGGCGGAAGTGGCGAAGCAAATCAATGGCGTGGCAATTACGCTTAAAGCCAGGGTCGGCGAGAAGGATAAACTCTATGGCTCGGTCACCGGCGCCGATATCGCTGAAGAGCTGACCAAAGCCGTTTCGCGTGAAATCGATAAAAGGAAGATTGACCTCGCGGAGCCGATTCGCCAGGTCGGCGTTTATGACGTGACCGTCAGGTTCACTCATGAAATCACCGCAATTGTCGTTGTCACCGTCATGTCCGACGCCGAAGGTGCGCCTATGCCTGTAAGAGCGATAAAAGTCGAAGCCCCGACGGAAGAAAAGAAAGAGAAGAAGGTCAAGAAGGAAAAACCGCCCAAGGAGCCTAAGGAAGAGAAGCCTGCCGCAGAAAAACCAGCTAAAGAAAAGAAAGCTAAGGCTGAAAAAGAGGAAAAACCGACCGAAGAAAAGCCCTCTAACGAGGATAAACCCGTTACAGAAGAAAAGAAACCCAAATCTAAAGCTAAGAAAGCGGCAGAAACGGTCGAGGAAAAAAAGGAGTAGTTCTACGTGAACGATGTCAGGCTACCGCCAAATGATAATGACGCCGAAGAAGCGGTCATCGGCTCGCTGTTGATTGACGGCACGTCTATTTTTCAGATTGCCGATTTTCTGCGGCCGTCGGATTTCTACTTCGAGCAGAACCGGCTGCTTTATGAAGCCGCCATGGCGCTCTACCAGCGTGACGAGGCTATCAATCAGGTGACGCTGGCGCAGGAGCTTACACGCCTCGGCAAGCTAGATACAATCGGCGGTGCTGCCCGCTTGAGCTACCTGATATCTGTCTGCCCTACCTCCCTGGATATCGAGCATTATGCCCGCATCGTCTATCGACTGTCCATCATGCGTCAGCTGATCACCGCCGGCGACCGTATCTCTGCCATCGGCTATGAGGCTGGACCCGATGTCGAGGAAGGCTTAGCTAAAGCCGAAGGTATTTTATTCCGGCTGCGTCGCGGCGGCGGCAGCAACGACCTTACTCATATCCGCGAGGTGCTGGATAAGTACTTCGAGGTAGCCCCGCCCTCCACCGAGGAGCGACCCGAGCGTTTACCTTTCGTTCCTTCAGGCTTTGTTGGGCTGGATGAGTTTCTTAACGGACTCCAGCGCTCCGACCTTATTATCATCGCCGGGCGGCCCAGCATGGGCAAGACCAGCTTGGCGTTGAATATCGCCCGTAATGCCGCCGTCGAGCACCGCGCTTGCGTTGCCCTCTTCAGCCTGGAGATGAGCCGCGACTCCCTGGTAACGCGTCTGGTCTCCAGCGAGTCCGGCATCAACGCGCGGCGTATCCGTTTTGGCGAGCATAAAACCGAGGAAGAAGAGCGTAAAGTCATGGAGGCAACCGGCGTTCTTTCGGAAGCCCCCATTTACGTTGATGATACCCCGATGATTCGTATGGCGGAGATGCGCTCCAAAGCCCTCCGTCTTAACTACGAGCGCGGCATCGATTTGGTCATCCTCGATTATCTCCAGTTGATGCAGGGTGAAAGCAGCGGCCGGGGCGAAAACCGCGTGCAGGAAATTAGCTTAATCTCCCGGTCGCTTAAAGCGCTGGCGCGTGAAATCAATGCGCCGGTGCTGGCGGTATCGCAGTTGAGCCGTGCCGTCGAGTGGCGTGCCTCCCACGAGCCGCAGCTCTCCGACCTCCGTGAAAGCGGCAGCATTGAGCAGGACGCCGACGTCGTCCTCTTTATCTACCGCGATGAGTATTATTACAAGACCGAAGAGGAGTGGAATGCTGCTCACCAAGGCGAGGAATACCCACGAGAACAGGCGGATATCATTATCGCCAAGCACCGCAATGGCCCCACCGGTCGGATAAAACTGCGTTTCCGTCATACCCTAGCTAAATTTGAACCTCTGATTACTCCGGAGCCGACTTTGCTATGACACAGTTTCAGGGTTTTCCATCCGGCGGCAAGGTGCTGTATACCGCCATACCTAATGTCTTTTTCAGCGCTTTATTGCCGCAGATAACGGATATAGCCGAGCTTAAAACAATTTTGTATATTATGGCGATGCTTTATACCAAGAAAGGCTACCCCAGATTTATCGCTTACGCCGAGCTGCTGGAGAACTCGGCTCTGATGCAGAGCCTCGATAGCTCGAAGGATAAGCTACGCGGGGCTCTGAAAATAGCGGTAGAGCGCGGCGCTTTATTAAGCCTGAAGGTGGATAAGGAAGGGACTTCCCAGGATATTTATTTTCTTAATGATGACCCAAGCCGCCAGGCGGTGGAAAAAATTAAAAGCGGCGAGCTTAAGCTGGCGGGACTAAAAACCGGTATGCCCGAACCCATTTCGGCGGAGCCGCTGCCGGATATCTTCACTCTTTATGAGCAGAATATCGGCATGCTGACCCCGATGATTGCCGATGAGCTACGGGATATGGAGAACTTATATCCGGAGAACTGGATACGGGATGCTATTAAAGAAGCAGTTTTACATAACAAGAGAAGCATTAGATATATCGCCAAAATACTAGAAAATTGGTCGGTAGAAGGCCGCAGTGATGGAACATATCAGCGAGATTCTAAAGCGACGGGGCCGGACAAATACTTCAAAGGAAAATACGGACACATGGTCCGGCGCTGACGAGCCGTCGGTGCAGGGTGCGGATTGCCCTATCTGCAAAGGTGCCCGTATCGTGCATCCCCGTTTGCCTTCGGGACAGCCGGACTATAGCCGCGCCGTTCCCTGTCGCTGTGTGAAGGACAAAATTAGTAGTGAACGCCAGTTCCGCCTTAAAAAGTATTCCAATCTCGGTTCTTTGAACCGCTTTACCTTTGATAATCTTCTGCCGGAGGGCAGGAGCAGCAGTCCGCAAACCCAGGCGCGCTTTAGTCAGGCGTATGAAGCCGCCCGCGCCTTTGCCGCCAATCCTGAAGGATGGCTTGTTTTCAGTGGACCCAGCGGCAGCGGCAAGACCCATCTGGCGGCGGCTATCGTCAACGAGCGTATCGAAAAGGGTCAGCCCGCCCTCTATATCACTACTCCCGATTTGCTCGACCGCCTGCGTTCCTCTTTTAATCCTGATAGCGAGACGCCCTACGATGAGTTCTTCGAGCAGGTCAAAAGCGCCCCGCTGTTGGCTTTAGATGATTTGGGTGTGCAGTCCGGCACCCCCTGGGCGAAAGAAAAGCTCGACCAGCTGTTAACCTCTCGTTTTAACGCCAGCTTGCCCACGGTTATCGTTACTGCTGTATCACTAGATTCTTTGGATGACCGGCTGCGCACCCGCCTTACCGATGCGCGTTTATGCCGCGTCTTTATCCTTGAAGAAGAATCTCTTGCCTCTATTTATGCCTGGCCGCCGGAATTCGAACTGCAAAAGAACATGACCTTCATCAACTATAAGCGCCGCACTGATTTATCCATGGAGCAGCAGGATAATATGGACGCCGCTTATCGTCTCACTTTCGATTTCGCCAAGAATCCGGAGGGGTGGCTGGTCTTTATGGGGGAGACCGGCTGCGGTAAGACGCACCTGGCTGCCGCTATCGTCAATTACCGCTATGAAATGGGCAAGCCGGCTTTGTTTGTCGTCGTTCCTGATTTTCTTGACCATCTTCGTTCTGCTTTCAACCCGGAAAGCAAGGTATCTTATGACCAGCTTTTCGAGAGCGTTAAAACCGCCCCGCTTTTGGTTTTGGACGACTTCGGCGAGCAGTCCACCAACCCCTGGGTGAAGGAAAAGCTTTACCAGCTTATTAACTACCGCTATAACAGCCGCCTCCCCACCGTTATCACCACCCGCCTCTCTCTGGATGAGATTAAGGAAGAAGTAGATAGTTCGATTAGCTCACGACTAGTAGACCGCAATATCAGCGTCACTTTTGGCATCATCGCGCCGGACTTTCGCAACGAAAGAAAACCCAGGCAAAAGAGCAGCGCTCCCCGCCCCAAATCCGCCCGGGGACG
>Ga0187886_1000495_pt1 | contig 46205 bp, 43 predicted proteins | sample June2016WEW_20_1_FD_133001 | JGI IMG/M metagenome (GOLD analysis project Ga0187886, IMG submission 133001) | Peatland microbial communities from SPRUCE experiment site at the Marcell Experimental Forest, Minnesota, USA - June2016WEW_20_150 | ecosystem: Environmental > Terrestrial > Soil >... | reverse complement strand
TCTTTATGAATCTGAAGGAGGCTTTTGCTTCTTGCTCAATGCAAACCGTACTAAATTGGCAGCATCGTGAATGTCGAGTTTTTGCATAATATTTGTTCGATGTGTTTCGACAGTTCTCGCACTAATGAAAAGCTTTTCAGCTATCTGCAAGTTATTGAATCCATCGGCAATATATTGAAGAATTTCTCTTTCCCGTTTCGTCAATGGAAGATCATCGCCGGTCAGTGGAAGATCGTCCCGCCCTTCTGACTTTCGGAGGTACGCTTCCATCACAATCTCAGAAACTCGCGGACTAAAGAAGCGGTCACCTCGCGCCACTGCACGAATAGCAGCCGCAAGCTCGTCTCTTCCACTATTCTTCAGCATGTATCCGCCCGCGCCGGATTTCAAAATTTGGTACACATATTCTTCGTTGTCATACATAGTTAACACAAGGACTTTCGCGGAGGGAAAGTTTTTTCGAATGATTTTTGTTGCTTCAACTCCGGAGAGTTTTGGCATTGAGAGATCGATAATGACGACATCGGGCTCAAGTTTCTTCGTCATCGCGACAGCTTCTTCTCCATCGCTCGCCTCACCGATGATGATGAACTCTTTAAAGGGTTCCAGCAATTTAATAAGGCCGCTTCGAACCATCGGATGATCATCCGCGAGAAGAATTCGAATTTTATTCATGGATCACAACTTTTGTTAATGGAATCTCTACTGTAATAAATGTACCATTTTTTGGCGTTGAATCAATCGTTAATATACCTCCAAAAGATGCCGCACGCTCGCGCATGCTGACGAGACCCATGCCACCTTTGCCTGTTGCGCGAACAATATCGGGTTTTTCGGTAATCCCCTTCCCGTTATCCTCAATAACCAACCGAATACCTTCGGGATAACGAATAAACTGAAGATTCACTTCTGTGGCTTCAGCATGTTTTGCGACATTATTAAGAGATTCCTGTGCAATTCTGTAAAGACCAATTTCCATTTGCGGATCAAGACGTTCAGTAATTCCGCTTGTGTGGAACTGAGCTTTTACAGCTGTTCGGTTCGTAAATTGTTCGCTGAGAAGCTGAAGCGCAGGAGTCAATCCAAAATCATCTAGGACACTCGGCATAAGATTATAGGATATTTCCCGCGCCTCCTTCATCACATCGTCGAGCAATCCTTTCATATCAAGAATACGATCCTGTCCCTCCTGTCCCACGGTAATCATATCTTCCAGAATCTCGAGATTGAACTTGATCGCTGTAAGCATTTGTCCAAGACCATCGTGAATTTCCCGGGCGATGCGCCTTCGTTCGTCTTCCTGCGCTTGAACGCGCGCGCCGGAGAGAATCTCCAGTTCTTTTTCCCGTTGGAGAAGATCCGCATAGAGTTGAGCGTTGACCATTGCAATAGAGTGCTTCTCAGCAAGTGAATGCAGCAATCGCATTTCGCGTCCGACAAATTCATGGTTATGTCGGTAACCGACTACAATCATCCCTTTGTGTTTCCCCTCCACGATCAAAGGCATCCACGCAGTCGAAACAATCTTCTCCTCTCTAATAATTGGAATCTGAGACAATGGAAAAAGCTCTTGAGCATTGGAATCGTAAATGATATTCGGTCTTTCATTTTTCAGAATAGCGTTAAATGCTTCAGGAGGTTTAAACGATTCCAACGTGTGTTGGAGTGTATTCCCGCAAATTGCTTTCCATTGCACAGAAGTTTGCGATTCATCGAACAAAAGCACACCTGCGAAATGAGCGCGTGTGAGATTCAACGTCTGCTGGAGGATTGCGGCAAATATTTTTTCGAGATCCATAATACCAACAAGTTTTCGGTCGATGTTACTCAACGTTTCTTGTTCCCATAACCAGAGTGATTGTTCACGCTCGAGCATTTTTCTTTTCGTAATATCTCGGAATGACGCCTGAACAGCCAAACGATCATTCCACTCAATTATATGTGCATTAGCATCCAGGTCGATCATCTTTCCTTGTTTCGTCAAGCCGCGCATTTCATAATTCCTCAGCACTTCATCTCCTAACAAACGTCCTTCTTGTATAATTTCAAGAGACGCTCGATGAGGAGGAGCGATGGTATCGGCAAGATTCAGCTTCTGCATGTCTTCCGATTGTCCATATCCAAACAGGTGAACAGCCGAGGGATTGACATACACCAATTTCCTGTCTTGAATAATCATAATACCATCAAGTGAGCTTTCAACAATACTACGATACTCCTGCTGTGTTTCAACAATTCTTCGCGTCAACTCTTTCCGCTCTATCGGGTCGTTGTACTGAGCAATGCATTCTATCAACCTTCCGCGTGCACCAAGAATCGGAGAAAGGAACATACCGGAGACAGTCGTTTGTCCATCTGAACGTGCAAATTCCACTTCGGCGGTCCATGGCTTGCCGGATATGAGAATCGGTTTAGCAGACATCCATAAATTTTCTGCTTGTTCTTGTTGACGAGAGATTTTCATCAGATCAAATAAATTCCTCCCGACAAGCGCCGATTGCTCCATCCCGCTCCAAAGTACAAATGCCGGGTTTGCATACCTCGTAACACCATTGCTATCAGTGAGCAGTAGCGGATTCGTGGAATACTCGAGCAATGCTTGGAATCGACTCACACTGGAAGATATTTTACGATCTCGATAGATCAACAGCAGCGCAAGGATAACAATAAAACTGTTGAGTACCAAGGACCACACAAACAAACGGACGTAATACACTCGGATGAGATTGGACTTACCTGCCTCTCTCTCTACTGTTTGTCGATGCTCGTTCTGCCAGAGGTCTTGGAAAACACCATTCGCGATTACATTGTAGCTCGTATGAACTGATGAGAGTTCATCAGACATTGCATCCCTTCCTCTTTTGAGCGGAGGAGAAGGGGCAGCTATAATTCGTTGAATGAGTGCATCTGTCTGCAAAAAATATTTTTGGGCAAGCGGAAGTAATTCACTCACAACCGTATCTTTGGAGTTTTTTAATAGTGACAGATATTTTGCTTTTTCGAATGAATACTGTGCCTTATACTTATCGAGTCTTGTTTGAAGTAAATATCGTTGTGTAGGATTCGTGCGGCCTTTTTCGAATAACGAGACCATCTCGGCAAGAACACTTTTGCTGAAGACAATGACACTGTCTCGCTGTACACTTGCTGCAAGTGCTTGGTTGGATTGATGGATGGTACGACGAAACTCCAGAATAGAATATCCACCTGCCGTTAAGAGAAGCAGCAGGAGAAGAACACCACTGAATAAAAACACAGACGATGAGATGTTGCGTTTCATCGGCAATGTAAAAATCAGATCATTTGATGTGCCACGATTCCACACAATTTTATTCATCCCTTCAATCAATCTCAAGGCAAACGCGTGTGCATCTCCTTATCGTTTGCACCTATTCGATCCATGGAGTGCGCAGACTACTTTCCGATGAGTGATTTGTATGCTTGGACATTGAGGAGAGTGCTCACTTGGGTAAGATCGGTGATGCTTATTTTCACCATCCATCCATTTCCGTACGGATCTTTATTCACGATTTCAGGATGATCCTTCACCTCTGCATTCACCTCGGCAATTTCACCAGCAACAGGCGCAAACAAATCGGAGACCGCTTTCACTGCTTCGATCGTACCGAATGATTTGCCTTTATCAACTTTCGTGCCTACAGCTGGGATTTCGACAAACACGACATCCCCTAACTCGCTTTGAGCATAATCGGTAATACCAATCCAGCCATATTGACCTTCGATACGAATCCATTCATGCTCGGTTGTGTATTTCAAATTATCGGGAAAATTCATAATACCCTCACGATATAAAACATGGAACTCTTACATAGAACTGTCGCCAAGCGAAAGCATCAAGCTCGACAACTACGTTCACTATCACATGTTCAATAATTTACTCTTCAAACACAAATGATTCAAGAAATTTCGTATCGAAATTACCGCTCCTGAACTTCTCATTTAACATCAACTTTTTGTGGAACGGAATCGTCGTCTTAATTCCTTCAATAATGAACTCATCAAGTGCGTAATACATTTTTGTGACTGCTTCTTCTCTCGTTTTACCTTTGACGATCAACTTGGCAATCAGCGAATCGTAGTAGGGCGGAATAAAGTATCCGGCATAGACATGGGTATCAACGCGTACACCAAATCCTCCAGGAAAATGCATGCTCGTGATCTTACCGGGACTTGGGCGGAAGCCCGCTGCCGGATCTTCTGCATTAATCCGGCATTCAATAACATGCCACTGTGGCTTCACTTGCAATTTTTTTAGTCGTTCTCCTGCTGCCACTCGAATTTGCATCTGCAGCAAATCAACTCCCATCACTTCTTCGGAAACAGGATGTTCGACCTGAATGCGGGTATTCATTTCCATGAAATAAAAACTCTTATCTTTGTCCAGTAAGAATTCAACCGTCCCCGCTCCGAGGTACTTCACACTTTTTGCACCTTTTATAGCAGCAATGCCCATTGCCTCACGTATTTCCGATGTTAGGGCCGGTGAAGGTGATTCTTCTACTAATTTTTGATGTCGCCGCTGAATACTGCAATCGCGCTCGCCAAAATGGATTACCGTTCCGTACTGATCGGCCATGATTTGAATTTCGATGTGGCGTGGTTCTTCAATATATTTTTCAATATACACAGAACCATTGCTGAATGCGGTTTCCGCTTCATGACTTGCTGTAAAGTAAGCATTCTCCAATTCATCCATCGCGCGCACCATACGCATCCCTCTTCCGCCCCCGCCTGCTGTTGCTTTGATAATAACGGGAAAACCAATTTCTTGCGCTACCTTTTTTGCATGAGTAAGATCAGAGATAACACCTTCGCTTCCCGGCACAACCGGAACTCCTGCTTTCTTCATCGTCTCTTTAGCAAGTGCCTTATCTCCCATAGAAGTTATTGCATCCGGACGCGGACCAATGAACACAATGCCGGACGAAGCACAGATATCCGCAAAGTTTGCGTTCTCCGCAAGGAATCCATAACCGGGGTGGATAGCATCGGCATCGGTGACTTCAGCAGCAGCAATCAGACGCGGGATATTAAGATAACTTTCTTTGCTCGGTGGCGGACCGATGCAAACAGCTTCATCTGCAAACTTGACATGGAGAGAGTCCCGATCAGCTTCGGAATAAACAGCGACCGTTTTGATCCCTAATTCGCGGGCGGCGCGAATCACACGCAATGCGATTTCACCACGATTTGCTATGAGGATTTTTTTGAACAAGGAGGTTTGGCTTCCAGAACGAGGCTGAGTCACTACGCCTTCTCGATCAGAAACAGGATTTGGTTGTATTCGACAGGTTTTCCATTCTCTGCTATGATTTTCACCACAGTTCCATCACAATCTGATTCGATTTCATTCATCAATTTCATAGCTTCGACAATGCACAGAACTGAGCCGATCTTCACAGACTGCCCAATTTCAATGTATGGTTCGACATCGGGGGCTGGAGCACGATAGAATGTCCCGACAATTGGAGAACGAACTTCATGATATTGCGATTTCGGAAGAGTATTTGATGTTGCGGGCTTGGTCAATTCCACATGCTGGGAGTTATGAGAAGGCAACGCTGGTAATGGTGTAGTCTGTACATAAACCCCAGAGTTGCGATTGCGTGCAACTTTTATTTTCGTCCCCTCTTCTTCGAGTTCCAACTCGTCGATAGAGCTATGCTCGACCAACTTAATGATCTTCTTTATGTAAGAAAGGTCCATGAAGTCTCCAGTATGAAAAAAAGTAAAAAAAATATCGCCTTTGGGGGATGGACAAGCAACATCACCTGTTTACACGCTCCAAATACTTGCCTGTTCTCGTGTCGACACGAATAATATCACCTTCGTTTATGAAGAGCGGTACGTTCACCGCAGCGCCGGTTTCAACAGTGGCGGGTTTCTGCGCTCCGGTGGCCGTATCACCTTTCACACCGGGAACAGTTTCAATAATTTTCAATTCCACATTTTGCGGAATTTCTGCTCCAACAATATCCATCCCTACCATTTGAAGCTGAACGGTTTCCCCTTCCTTCAGGAATTGTGCGCCCTTACCTAAAGCTATTTCATCTACCGGCATCTGTTCATAGCTCTGTTTATCCATAAACTGATAGCTCGAACCGTCATGGAAGAGATATTGGAATTCTTTTTGCTCTACACGCACTTCTTCTACCTCTTCGCCGGACCGAAAACGGGTCTCTGTTACACGCCCGCTCTTCAGACCTCGAAGCTTTGCCTGTACAAACGCGCGTAGATTTCCCGGAGTGCGATGTATATATTCTTCAATCCGGTGTAATTCTCCATTAAATCGAATAACCATACCAACACGAAAATCAGCAGTTGATGCCATTTATAGCCTCAAAATCTTCCATTCTTGATAAAAAACAGTGTGTTTTCTTCAATTTGCGTGCAAAAGATACACAAACTTGGCTGCAAAGTCAAGAAACGCCCAATCCTAAATACGAAAGGAAATCACATGGCGCTGTTTAAATTCAATTAGAAAAGCTCCGATCCTCTGCAATTTCCCTTTCCCAACAGCCTTTTTTCTCAAACCTTTGCCTCCTTGATACCTACGTTTTATCCCCAACTCCCATCCCTAAACCTTCTCCTGTTTTGGTCCAGATAACTCCTTTTTATTGGCACATTTGCTGTGTATATTCTATCTATGAAAAGAGATGAAAACCAATTGTTCAAAGAATGTGCCACTACCAGCATTCTCAAAAACAGACTAAAATCATAAAGAAGAAATCCGAATGGCAAAACGAATATTGTGTATAGAAGATGATCCTCAAATGCGCTTAATCGTTGGGATGGCACTTGAAGGTGCAGGCTATGAAATGGAAGAAGCAGCAGATGGAAAACAAGGATTAGATCGTGCAATGAAGACTGCTCCTGATCTTATTCTCTGTGATATCAATATGCCGGGGATGAATGGTTTTGAAACATTAGAAGAACTGCGAAAGCACAAATCGACCTCATATATTCCTTTTATCTTCATGACAGGCGAAAGCCCCCGCAAATATCTGCGCAAAGGAATGAATCTCGGTGCCAATGATTTCATTATGAAACCCATTGACATGGAGGATCTCATCAAAGCCGTGCAGATACACTTGCAAGAAATTGACCGAAACAAAGGAGAAACACAAAAAGCAGTCGCTGACCTCAGTGAGAGCATTACCCGCGCGCTGCCACATGAACTACGAACACCGATGACGGGCATACTGGGACTGGCTGAACTTCTGAAAGTCCAAGCCGACGAAATGACCCCGAGCGATGTAAAAGATCTTGCGGAGTTATTATTCACTTCGGCTGTGAGGATGAACCGAACATTAGAGAAATTTTGGATTCACACGCAATGCTTGCTTCTCCCAAACGACAATGCAAAATTGTCTGCTTCGCGTCAAACGGGCACTAAAAATGTCGACCTCATTATCCGACGTGTTGCCGAGGAATTGGCGCTCTCTCATAAGCGTTCTGCTGATCTAACCCTCGATCTTGCTTCTTTATCTGTCGCAATTTCTGAAAGATATTTCGAACAAGTAGTGAGTCAGATAATTGAAAACGCATTTAAGTTTTCCACAGATGGAACAAGCGTGAGCATCTCTACAGAAGTCAAGAATACAGTAGGTCTTATCTCCGTGGAAGACCGCGGTCGCGGGATGTCCGAAGATCAAATACAAAAAATTCATGCCTTTATGCAATTTGATCGTGAACGACACGAACAACAAGGATTAGGCTTGGGATTGATGATCGCAAAACGTCTACTAAAAATTCACGATGGAAAACTAGAGATAACAAGCGGATTAGGACAAGGAACTACATTGGTAATCACCCTGCCTCTCTTGAGTTAATAGTAAGCGTAACTTTTTGATTCCTCGTGCCCTCATGAACGGATGGACAACCCCTCGTTGAATGTTCAAGCCCCTTCAGGGAAATTTTACCATGTCAAGAATTGAATTAAGACAATCCTTCTGATTGTTTTGAACTGGAGGATGGCATAAATATCCTGTGGAAAATCCTTTTTACTTCTGCAATCTCCTTTGAATCAATTACCTTCGTCATGAGCAGTGTAACTCCGAACACACCAATAAGAACAATTTTCACAACGCTGCCGATGAAAGAAAGCGGCGACGGATGAGATAACAAGAAGACGCTGAATAACACCATCGCTGACCCGGTAATCTTTATCACCTTCTCCCATTCATACTCAACACGATAAAACCGCTGAGAAGCGAAGTATATTCCTACAGCCATAACGATATAACTCAGCAATGTGGAAAGTGCCGCGCCAAGAATTCCAATCAAAGGAATTAAAACAAAGTTAGCGCCAACATTCAACAAAGCTCCCGCACCGGTAACCAACGGCAGGTATTTCGTCTTTTTTTCTAAATAGATACCGACAACAAATATCACATACGCTCCGGTGAATACATATGCCAATAACACCCAAGGAACAATTTCCACACCCTGCCAGTAAACGGGTGGAAAGAACTGTTTCCCGAAGAATTTCATCCGAATAATATCTTCGATAAAGAATGACACTGTAAGGAAAATGGTCATTGCCCCTAAGATAAAGTAGGTAAATACTTTTGCAAAGAGCGGTTTCGCGTCAGGATCTTTCGCGTGGTTGAGAAAGAACGGCCGCCATGCGTAGTCGAACATGCCAACGATAAGCATCATGAAAATACCAAGACGATAATTGAGTTGATAAATGCCGAGTGTTGCATCATTCGTCAGCGCTTTGACAATTGGCCTATCGATCACTTGCATTGCAATCCCGGCAAGCCCGGCGGGAATATACGGAATGCCAAACTTAAGAAGTTCTTTATACAATGAAGCTGGGAAATTGAAGGTCAACTGCCGAAGAATCATCCCTGCCATCGCAAGGAATGTGAGACCGGATGCCAGCAGGTTTGCAAGCAAGACTCCCTCTGCATGCATCCCCAGACCGAGAATCAGGAGGAGGTTGAGGAGAAGATTGCATGTAATATTGAAGAGCTTTAATAAGGCAAATCGTTTTGCCTTTTGTTCCATGCGCAGCGAAGCAAACGGTATGACGGTCAACGCATCAAAGCAAAGAATCCACCCCGCATATTGGATAAATTGATAGTGCGACGGTTGCATACCAAGCAAGGAAGCAAGCGAAGAAGAGTTAAAATGAATTGCCAGCGCAAAGAAAACCGACGTTAACAGAAGCGATAGAAACGGAACGCTGAAATTCTGTTTCTTGTTGCCAAGTTCGAGGGATGAAACGAACCGCATATATGCCGGTTCCATTCCGTAAGAAAAGAGGATGAATGCAAACGCGATGTAAGCATAGATATTTGAAATAACACCATTTTCTGCCGGCAAGAGAAAATTCGCATAGAACGGAACAATGAGGAAGTTTAACATTCTGCCAACAATGGTGCTGAGACCATAGATGGCTGTTTCTTTCCCGAGACGAAGAATTTTTTCTAACATAATCGATGGGTGTTAGACAAATCTTGTCGCATCGATTTCAATTGCGCCTTGTGGAATCGATAGAAGGAGTCATCGCCTTCTCCAAGATTTGAACGAAATATGACGGCGCGCGCATCGGCTTACCTGTCGAGATGTTGAGAAAGCTATGAACAGTATACCCTTCTACGAGCGAATTCTCCTCGCCTCCACAGCATATTCGATATTCTATCCTGAGAGTTGCTTGAGGTATTTCAGTGACAAAAGACTCGACCAAAAGAAGTTCATCGTATCGGGCAGGCTTTCTATATTTCGCATATACCTCAACGACCGGCAAAAGAATACCGCGAGCTTCGAGTTCCGAGTATGGCATTCCAAGAGAACGAATAAGAGCAGAGCGTCCAACTTCAAAGTATTCAAGATACTTGCCGTGATAGACAACTTTCATTTGATCCGTATCTGCGTACCGCACTCGAATTTCTGCTTTATGACGAATCATCTCCCCTTTGCCTTTTTTTTATTTCTGTCTAACAACAAATAGTTTATCATCTTCAATCGAAGATTTCAAATTCTCAATTTCTTCCTCTACCGCTCTTTCCATGCACCCATCTTCGAAAACTTTTCTACACGAAGTTCTACCAATCGACCAGGTTTGATTTTCTTCAACGCTTTCAATTCTTCCAGCAATGTGTTTTTAAGCGTTTGCGCCATAATTTGCGGATTTCGGTGTGCACCTCCCATCGGCTCTGGAATAATACGATCAATAACTCCTTGCTCAAGCAAATCAGGTGCAGTGAGTTTTAGTGCTTCAGCCGCTTGTTCTTTGTATTCCCAATTGCGCCAGAGAATGCTGGAACATGACTCTGGCGAAATGACAGAGTACCAAGCGTTTTCAAACATTAAAATGCGATCCCCAACTCCGATGCCCAACGCACCACCGGAAGCTCCTTCTCCAATGATAACAATAATGATAGGCACGGGAAGATGAGACATCTCAAAGAGGTTGCGCGCAATTGCTTCTCCTTGACCGCGCTCCTCGGCTCCGATGCCAGGATAGGCACCGGGTGTGTCAAGCAGACAAATAATCGGCCTCTGGAATTTCGCTGCCAGTTGCATTAACCGAAGTGCCTTCCGATATCCCTCAGGATTGGGCATACCAAAATTTCTGTAGATGTTGGAACGTGTGTCTCTTCCCTTTTGGTGTCCTACAATGAGTACTGTTTCCTTGTTTATAGTACAAAAACCTGCAACAATCGCTTTGTCGTCCCCAAATCGACGATCGCCATGCAACTCAATAAAATCTTCTGCTATCAGTGGAATATAGTCCAGCGTGTAAGGTCGATCCGGATGACGGGCAAGTTGAACGCGCTGCCAGCGAGTCAAATTGTTATAAACATTCTCGCGAAGTTGATCCACTTTATTTTCGAGCGTCGCAATTTCATCCGCGATGTCAAGATTGTCAGCATACTTCCGCATTTCCACAATCTTCTGTTCAAGCTCGATGATGGGCCGCTCAAAATCCAGTGTCACTTTTGCCATGGGCAATATCTCCTTGTCATATTCTCATTTTCTTTTTGCTTTTTTTCGCCTATCGCGAAATTGTAACCATGTCTTGATCAAAATCTCCAGATCAAGAAGAACACTCTGATTACGTGCATAATAGAGATAGTATTGATTCATCTCATCGTCCGATAATGTTCCATCTTGCTGAAGCTGTACCAAACCGCAGAGACCTGGTTTCCCAAGAAATAAAGACTCGCTCATGGGTTTCTCAACTCGCTGGTCACTGAGAGGTGGACCAACAAGACTCATCCTTCCGTCAAAAACTTGCGATAATCCGACAAGGAAACCGTTCGATTCTGTTCCTTCTTTTGCAGAAGACAATCGAAAAATAGGATAAACCGTTATCAAGAGCAATCCCGAAAACACGAGATCAAATACTCTTTTTGTGAAGCGATGAAACGGCTTGTCAATGTTATAGGCAATCTGGACAAGCGGCAGATTTTCAAGACTGTCCACACTCGCTTTCCCTACAATCACTTCCATGGTCGTCGGAACAAGGTGGAAAGCAACTGCCTGCTCGCGACTTCTGCCGATAACAGAAAGTATCTGCGTGTAACTCAGTGCCTGTGGTGCAAAGATAACATCGCTAATTTTTTGTTTTTTGATGATCTTCCCGACATTATCGATGCTCCCAAGGACTTGCACACCATTCAGCATTTCACCAATATGCTTGTGCGTGGTTCCTACAAACCCGACAATCTCGTATCCTTCACCAACTTTCGTTCGCAATTTCCTTTGTAGACCAATTGCATTTTTATCAGTACCAACAATGAGTGTTCGTTTGCCAAACAAGGTTCCTCTGCCATGCGCCGTTGTTTTTCCAAGGAGCCGAAAAATCAATCGCCATCCCGGAATAAGAACCATCGCAAAAATCCCTGAGATTGCAACGATCATCCTGCTGAAGGCAAAATCCCTAAAGAACGCTATGAGAGCAGAAATTAAAATGTAAGCAAAGAATGTCGCAACAATGGAACGGGAGATGGACATACGACGCTGAGTGTACACTCCTGCGGCGTATAAGCATCCGATGACAATGACTGCTGGAATACTGAATACGACAGGATACGCATACGCGGGATAATGGAATATTTCCCCTCTCCAGATTTCCTCTGCCAGTAGAAGGCTAATTGTAACTGTTATAAAATCGAGAATAGCTATTTTCAATGGCCGTAATATTGAATTCAGAAACGCAGCAAAAGAGACAAGTGCAATCGACATCCGCAGAACCTTTGAGAATAAGGAAGAAGAGCGGACATGTTTTTCCACAAAAAGGCGCATTGCTTCATAGAAAGTATGAATTTCGTCTATACTACTGCGCCGTGTGCTCTCCCCTTTGTAATGGATGATCTGTGTAGAATGCACGTAGTAAATCTGCCAACCTGCCTGATGAATACGGTAGCACCAATCAAGATCCTCTCCGTACATAAAAAAGCTCTCATCTAACCCACCGACCTGCTCGAGCGTTTCTTTCCGAACCATCATAAACGAGCCGCTGACAGCCTCAACCGGATATGTTTCTTCGGGACTCAGATATGTAAGATTGTACTTTCCAAAAAGTTTTGTCTTCGGAAAAAGTCTGCTAAGACCGAAAATTTTTGAGAACGCAACCCATGGTGTGGGGAAACTTCGCCGGCATGCCAATTCAATACTTCCATCCGGATTAAGGATCTTGCATCCTGCAAGCCCGACTTCGGGATGGTTCTTCAAAAATTCAACCATTACATGGATAGTATCTTCCTGCACAATGGTATCAGGATTGATAAGGAGGAGAAATTTTCCGCGTGTCTGTTTGAGAGCAATATTATTAGCTTTGGCAAATCCGAAGTTAGCTGCATTTAAAATGAGCTTTACGGAAGGAAACTGTCGACGCACCATTTCAACGCTTCCGTCATCTGAAGCATTATCCACCACTACAATTTCCGACCGGATTCCCTTCAGAGCTTTTTGAATCGATACAAGCGCTTGATGAAGAAAATCGCGGACGTTATAGTTAACGATGATAACCGAAACATCCAGCACACTCGCTCGCCGAAACACTTCAGTGTGCAGGCGTGCTTGTTTGCGTGATCCAGCCATACGTTCAGCGGCTTTCTTTTGAGAAGAGACTCCTAAACTTCAACCTCCATACCATCCACGCTGCTTCATAGACGATATGTTTCGACATTTTGGAAACACCTGCTCGCCGATCGACAAAGACGATAGGAACTTCGCACACACGGAAACCTTTTTTCCATGCCATGAAGTTTGTCTCAATTTGGAAGCTGTAACCATTCGATGTAATGGCATCGAGATCTAAGCTCTCCAAAACGGCTCGGCGGTAGCACTTAAAACCGGCTGTTGCATCTCGCACCGGTAGACCGGTCACGAATCGTGTGTACATATTTGCGGCATAGCTTAAGATCAATCGACTCATAGGCCAATTCACAACGTTCACACCTGAAATGTACCTCGAACCGATAACGAGATCGCATTCCTCTATCTTCGCAAGAAGTGTTAACAGCGATTTTGGATCATGCGAGAAATCAGCATCCATCTCAAAGGCAAAATCAAATTCATGGGAAAGAGCATATTTAAATCCTGCCACATACGCCGTTCCGAGACCTCGCTTACTCGGTCGTTCAAGGAGATGAATGCGTGGATTGTTCTTCTGCATCTCTTTAACTAAATTCGCCGTTCCGTCCGGCGAATTATCATCAACGACGAGCACTTGAAATCCTTCATCCTGAGCCAGTACCTCGGGAATAATTTTTAAAACATTGTCTGCTTCATTGTATGTCGGAATAATAATGAGTGAACGCTTCATAGAATCACCAAATTAATTCTTCATCGCTTCTACTACTGATTGGACAATGTACTTCTGCTGTTCTTCATCAAGTTCTGTATGCATCGGCAGCGAGAGCACTTCATCCGCTGCTTTCTCGGTCACAGGAAATGTTCCTTTGGGTTTTCCTGCCGCGCTATATGCTTCCTGCAAATGCAAAGGAATGGGATAGTAAATACCATGAGGGATTTTCTTTTCACTGAGAGCATGTGCCACCCTATCTCGATTCTTCAATCGAATGGTGTACTGATGAAATACATGTTTTCCATATGATGCTTCAAATGGGACCTCAATACCTGAACTTGCAAACAAACGACTATACACCGAAGCAGCCGAACGCCGCGCATGAGTCCATTGGTCAAGGTGCTGTAACTTGATACGAAGGAGAGCAGCCTGCAGGGCATCTAACCTGCTGTTGACTCCAATAATTTCATGTTTATACCGTACACGCGAGCCGTGCACAACAATCATCCGCAGTTTTTCAGCCAACACGACATCATTTGTCACTACCATACCGGCATCACCGAAGGCACCAAGATTTTTACTGGGGAAGAAACTGATACAGCCCATCGTACCAATGCCGCCGACCATTTTCCCTTTGTAATCTGCACCGATAGCCTGGCACATATCTTCTATGATCGGTATGCCATAATGGTTTGCTACACGTACCAATGGGTCCATATCCACAGATTGCCCGTAGAGGTGCACCGGAATAATTGCTTTTGTATTCTTTGTGATTACCGCCTCCATCTTTGAGGGATCAAGATTATATGTGGCAGGATCGATGTCAACATAGATCGGCTTTGCACCCAACAAAACAATTGTTTCTGTTGTTGCCGCGAATGTGAACGGCGTTGTTACCACTTCGTCTCCTGGTCCAATGCCAAGCGCCATCATCGCAACCATCAATGCATCGGTTCCGGATGCACATCCAACGGCATATTTCACACTTACATATCGTGCAATTTCGTTCTCAAATTCGAACACTTCTTTACCGAGAATGTACTGACCCGATTCAATGACTCTCAGCGCAGCTTCATCAATTTCTTTCTTAATCTTCTTATACTGACCTACGACATCAACCATATGTATGGGGTTCACTGAATCACCTTTTAAGATACATTTTTTTCAAACCTTCAGGGTTCGGCAGTATACTTCCTGTTCAATTTAGTAAAATATTGACAGATATTTTTAATCTTTTCTCAAACTTCACATCGTGCAGTTTATCGGACTTATTCTGTTTTAATTATGCATGTCCTTTCCCGGTTATCATGACATAGAGAGTGTTAAAAAGAATTTTGAGGTCCATTCGCCATGAGAGATTTTCAATATAGAAAAGATCATACTTGATCTTAGCTCGCACGTCTTCCATATTCTCATCATATTTATGTTTCACCTGTGCCCAACCGGTAATACCAGGCCTTACGCGATGGCGGTGATTATACAACGGAATTTCTTTCGTAATCTTATCCACAAAGAACGGGCGTTCAGGTCGTGGCCCCACCAAACTCATATCACCTATAAGCACGTTGACAAACTGCGGAAGCTCATCAAGGTGCGTCTTTCGAAGAAAGCGGCCAAGTCGTGTCACACGAGGATCGTTCTTCCCTGCCCAAACCGGACCAGAATGTCTTTCTGCATCGCTCCACATAGAACGGAATTTAAGTATCTTAAAATGACTTCCATTCCTGCCAACCCGCGTTTGACGATAGAGTATAGGTCCTCTTGAATCAACTTTGATGAGAAGAGCTATGAGCATCCACAATGGAAATCCGATGATAAGCACTGACAGTGAAAACAGGAAATCAAGTACTCGCTTTGCCACCTCTTCCCATGACTTCATCAACTGCGGGCGCACATCCATGAGCGGTAACCCATAGAGAGAACTGATCCGTGCCTGTCCACTGACGATATCATATAAATCAGGCATAATTTTCATTCCGACATCGACGGCATCGCATTGGCGCATGATCTCTATCAATTGACTGTGTTCTGTTGTGTCGAGTCCAATTAGAACTTCGTGAATTGTGTGTTTCTTAATAAGATGAGCTACATCTTGAATAGATCCAAGGATCGGAATTTTTTGATAGGTGTTTCCCTTTATTCGCTGTGTGCCGTCGATCTTCGTTCCAGCTTTTATAAATCCTACAACTTTATATCCCAATGCTGGATACTTTAGAACCATATCGCACAGTTTAAAAGCCTTATCCGACCAACCAACGATTATGGTATTACGAAGCCCAACTCCAGCAAGAAGTAATTTTCGTTGAATAAATCGCTGCGTTAACCTGCCTGTGATAACCAAAAATGTCAATGCAGTCCAATATCCAAGAATGAGAAGACGCGACTGGACAATGGTTTCACTGGAAGTATCATCCAGGAAGATGAGAAAGAATAAAACCAAAGCGCCGACCATCGTTGATCGAACAATCGTAAGAATTTCATCGATGCGGGATTGTTCGTACCACAAACGGTAGAGACCGAACACACCAAACCATACGAGCCAGTACACACAGATGAACATCATAGGCAGGAGAAGTTCAGGCTCGATACTATACGGAATCCACCCGCTTCGCACACGGAAAACGTAATACGTCAGATATGCCAGATTAATGGTGAGTATATCAATCAGTATTGTGACAATGTGTTGACGACGAGAATTCATTTGGTAACCTTATAGGTCGACTAACATTGCATCATTATATCCAAAATTCTCTCAGATGCGTGACCATCACCATATGGATTCTGATGAATATCGTGTTTAATCTTTCCTTCGATGGTCCGCTGGACTGATTTACATATTTTTTCAATATCTGTTCCGACCAACTCAGACATATCAAGTTTCACGCTTTCCATCCGTTCCGTCACTTCGCGTAAAACAATACAGTGTTTTCCAAACGAAGGAGCTTCCTCCTGAATACCCCCCGAATCGGAAAGCACGAACTCGCAGTGTTTCATAAGCGTGAGGATTTCTAAATATGGGATAGGCGGGATCAACTTGACATTGCCGATATTCCCCAGCAATTCATGCACCGGCCCTTTCACATTTGGATTCAGATGCACAGGATATACAAATTGGTACTTAGGATAGCTCAATGCACATTCTCGGATTGCCGTACAGATATTTTTAAATCCCGCGCCAAAGCTTTCACGCCGATGGGCTGTGATAAGGACAAAGGGCTTTCGTACATCCAGGGCAATGAGTTCAAGTTTATCAAGATTATGTTTTTCCTGAATCAATCGCAGTGAATCCACAACGGTATTACCGGTCACAAAAAGCGTTTCCTTCGGCGTTCCCTCACGCAGCAAATTATCCTGCGCCATTGTGGTCGGACAGAAATTATATTTCGAAACTATGCCAATAAGCCGGCGATTGCACTCTTCCGGATACGGAGCATCCATATTGAAAGTGCGCAATCCAGCTTCGATATGTGCAACCGGTACTTTCATATTAAACGCGCATAATGCTGTCATAGCTGCAGTGGTGGTGTCACCTTGCACCATCACAACATCCGGCTTTACCTGCTCGATTACAGGTGGTAATTTTCCAAAAACCGATTCGGAGATCATGTTCAGTGTTTGATTCGGACGCATGATTTGAAGATCATTATCGGGTTTTACATCAAAGATCGAGAGCGCCTCCATCGCCATAGTTTTATGCTGGCCAGTGAGGCAATAGATGACCTTTGCGTCATTTCGCTTCCGCGCTTCGATTACGACAGGGACGGTTTTAATTATTTCCGGGCGTGTGCCGGCAATAATGAGGAGTTTAATCATATAATTATCTAATCTGACGAATGTGTGTATTCACTCAGAGTTTTTTTCTTTTTCAAGTACCAATCGATATTTCTTTTTAAGCCCTCTTCAATAGAGTACTTCGGGATAAAACCCAATAATCGAATTCGTTCAGCCCGATGATGTGTCGGCATGGTAAATTTTTTCATCCTCGCCGAAGTAACAGAAAAATCAATTCCAGTGATTTTTCCTAGTAAATCAAATCCTATGCCACCTGCAATAGCAAGATTCAATGGGATATAAAACCGACTTGGTTTTCTCTCTGCAATCATTCCAATAAGGTTTACTAAATCTTTCGTCTGCAAATGGGGTTCATCGGCATAATTATAGATATTGGTTCCCGGAGAACATCGCTCCATAAGATAGAGTGTCGCATCCACTAAGTTTTCTACATACGCAATTGATTTGATATTTTTTCCATTACCAACCATAATAAATTTTCCATCGCAGACTTGACGAATCAAACGGAAGATATTTGCCTTACTATTAGGCCCAAACACGACAGTCGGACGAATAATAATTGCTGTTCTTGTAGAATCCTCTTTAGCCCAAGCGGTTATTAATCGTTCAGCGGCGAGTTTCGACGCACCATACGGATTATTTGAGGCAGGTGGTGTTTCTTCCTTTGTGTTCGATTGTGCCCCGTAAACCGCAACTGAACTATAAAAGATAAATTTTTTAATATTGGCATCCGACGCTTCTTCCAAGAGAACCTTTGTCCCTTGTTCATTCACCCTAAAATAATCTGTTTCTGTAATACCAAAATCTTTATGCTCAGCCGCAAGATGGATGATGCAATCGATGCCGGTCATGCTTTGCTTTACAATGTCTTTATCGAGGATGCTACCATCGATCTGTATAAAACCTCTTTCTGAATCCTGTCGTGGACGTATATCTATGCCCTGCACTTCAAATCCCGCTTTAAGAAGTGTCGTCGTTAAATACTTTCCAATAAATCCTGCGTTACCAGTAATAAGAATCATTAATACGCGCCGTTTATTCTGATAATTCTCTTATTAGTGTATCATATTTTTTTGCAACTATTATTTTCGAGTACCGTTCCATTACAAATCTGCGACCCCGCTCTCCCATTTCAATCAATTCTTTTCGACTATTATATGCGCGTAACAGTGCGTCAGCATAAGACTGCGGATCGCCCGGTAATATTACCCATCCGCACTTTGCTTCATTAATAAGCCACCAGAGTTCTGATCCTTTTTCTGCTTGAGCAAGAACAGCTCTTCTAGATGCCATAATAGAGTACACTTTTGAAGGAAATGTGTCAATCGTTGTCATAGCCTTCATTGGTATAGTACAGATATCGCTACAAGCATAAATATAAGGAATGATTTGTTTTTCTTGATATCCAAGCACTTTTACATTTTGCAAGTTTCTTATGCAAACCTCGTTCTCCAACCAAGCCCTATTAACCCCATCTCCTGTAATAATATATTGAATAGGTAAATGAGACAAGTTTTTCGCTGCATGTAATAACGAATTCCAGTCCTGACTTAAGCCAATATTGCCACCATAATATACAACAAAACTTTCAAGAAGATCGTTTTTGAGAGAGAATGGATTGGCTCTCGGCAAAACAGGATACTGATCAACATCGACAAAATTTGAAATTACATTAATCTTATTTCTGGATATTCCACGTCGTTGGATAATCTCGCTAAATCCTTCTGAGATTGGCACCAGTTTCGTACTACGTGCATAGACAAACTGTTCAATCCAACGTAAGATTGCAATAAATAATTTGTTCTTAATTAATCCTTGGTTCACAGCATAATCTGGATAGAGTTCCTGGACATTATAAATAAATGGAACTTTACTGCGCCTCGCAAGAAGCCATCCTACAATACCTATGGTGAGCGGTGGAGATGGCGTTATCACAATATCATAAGAGCCGAGAAAAATAAATCCAACAATCAACGACATAACATGGAAATAGATATAATCAAACACACGCGAAAATACGCGACCTCCCTTCATGGGTAGTTTGATATGCCAGACATGGACTCCATTCAATACACTTTGGTAAAGTAATCCGAACCAACGTTTCTTCATTGGTTGAAAAGCGAGAGTATGATGATCGATATTATAATGAGGTGTTGTTGTTAAAACAATGACTTCATGGCCTAACGTCTGAAGTTGGCAAGTGAGATCCGTCAATAAATAAGCTGTTGATACGCTGTCCGGTGCAAATGTTAATGAATGAAAAAGAATTTTAGCCATTATTGAGATTTGTTGGAGGAATTTAAGAGATCATATTGTCACAGAAAACACTTTCATGGAAGTAATTAATGCTCTGTAAAAACTTTTCGTCAATGATGTTTTTTCGAGTTATAAGTCTATAGCCTTCTGAGTTTAAAATATTATACCCCTTAATGAGCAAATCTAAATTATGAAACTCAATAATCAACAAAGGACGACACTTCTTAATGATTTCAATACCACCTTGCAAGCAATCAATTTCAGCGCATTCAATGTCGATCTTTATCAGCGAAGGCAAAGGAAGTTTTTCACGCATAACGTACTGATCGAGTCGGACGGTCTTACAGAGTTCCATCTTATCCCCTCTTATAGGATTCGAGTACAAACTCGCCATCATAGTTGCACCGATAGCGAGCTCCAGAGTTTTATCCATGCTGGATAATCCTACTGCATGTATCATTACATTATTGAAATCATTAGCTTGTATGGTCTTTCTTAAAAAACCTTCTGCAACCGAAGGCAATATTTCAAATGCATGCACAAAACCAGTTTTTCCAACTCGTTGAGCAAACAGAAGGCATGTGTAACCAATATGTGCACCAATATCATAAACGACATCCCCATAATTTATTTTCGTTTGGGCTAACTCCGCAATCCATGGTTCATCTATCCCAAAGTACATTCTGGGCGAGATATCAAAAGAGATAAAGATATTACGACCTCTGTTTGGACCGAAAGGAATACGATGAATCCGTGGAGTTCGTCCATAAAAGTAGGAACCTCCTTTTCTTACGAATTTCTTTAGTATTGTTGAAATCATAATTTACACGTAATCCTTTCTACTTAAATTTATTCATAGCACACAATGCCGAAGAATAAAGATGCAATATTTCTCTCATCTGCTTCTGTTCCATGATTGCATTACGTTTCAAAATTGACAGGAGCAGCTTCCATGAAAATAAGACCATACTTATCATTACAAATGCAAAATACTTCCAACGTCCGTAGTTCTTTGCATAAAACTTAAGTTGACCTATATTCATATGATAATATACAAAAGGATGACCGATCACTTCATAGTGTTGTCCAATATGTATGACGTCTCTTGTATTAAGTAGTAAAGATTCCATTCCCTTGCGTTTGACTTGAAAACCAAGATCAGCATCTTCAATATACATAAAATAGCGTTCATCAAAGCCCCCGATCTCAAAGAACAGCAGAGATGGAATTATGAAGAATGCGCCTGAAACGAAGTCCAACTTAAATGCAGAATTATATTTAAATCGTAACCTTGGGAACATCTTATTGATGAGGGTCTTCAATCCGCTTATTTGAATAAATCTCATAGTAAGACTTGGAAAACGAAAATATGATGGTTGCAGCGAACCATCGGTATTTAATAATTGACAGCCAACAATACCAGCCCGAGGATTTGCTTGGAACAATTCCAGCATCGCAGGCAACGGATTACCCAGTAAGACAAGGTCACTGTTTGCAAAAAGGAGAAACTTTCCACGTGCTTGTCTTGCTCCAACATTATTTCCTCCTCCAAATCCTAAATTCTTTTTATTTGCAATAATTTGCACTTGCGGAAACTCTCTCCGAATAGTTTCTACTATCGATTCTTGTGAAGCATTGTCTACAAGTATTATTTCTACTATGGGCTCAGTACAATAATGTAGTAAATCAACAAGAGTTTTGCGTAATACCTCAAGACGATTGTAACTGACTATGATGATAGAAACCAAAGGATTCTGAATCATAGGCTGCATTCTTTCGTACTGTATATAATTGTATAGGATAACGCCCGTTCATTCAATAACAAAAATTTGAATATCGATATTTTACTTTGAGTGAGTATTCCTGAGAACATTTTCCACTGGTTCATCCAATTTTCCAAGTCGATTCTTTAAGAAATGCAACACTCCCAGGAAAGCCATTTTACATTTCTCTATCTTTTCTTCCTCAAAACAAAGGATTTTTACTAATTCATTACCTGCTTGAGAAAATTCCTTCATTGACCACATTGGATATTTTTTGTGGTATTTTCTAGCAACAAACAATCTATTCCTAGATTTGTAATATACTCTTATTGGTGGATAGTGATAGATAGCTACGCGTCTAAACAACATTCTTCTCACAACTAATGAACCCAAATGATGATTCATCAGTATACTGCAGAGTTGAACAACCTTGAAACCATGTGAATGAAGTCGCAGGCAATATTCAAAGTCGACATAATCGATAAAGAGTTCATCCATAAACGGACCAACCTTTTTATATGCATCTAGATTTAGGAGTGTCCCTGATGTTATAGTGAGGAATATTTCCTTCGATTCTGCTGATTCCATTGGACTGTTATAGTTATCATAGATATGATATGGCGAAAGAATTCCGACGTCCGTCGAAGAATATTTCGAAAGATATGCAGAATATTCGTTCACTAAATTGGGCGCTACTTTCCCATCTTGATCCATCATCAAGAGATAATCGAATTTTTGTTCTATGGCTAAGCTTGCACCTTTATTCAGTGCTTGCGCTATTCCTACATTATCTCCATTCCATTGATAGACTACATTTCCTAGAGATTGAATCTGATTAACAAGGACTTTGTTTTGCCGTTCAGAATTATCAACGACAAACAAGGTTTCAACCTGTTCTTGATACGAATGGATATTCTCGAGGACATTCTCCGGCGGATTATAGAGAACAACAACACCTGCGATCCGAATCATAAGAGATAGACTCTGTAGAAGAATAATGATAAGATATGCTGACCAAGAAGCATGTTTTTCAATCCGTTTATTAGTCTTTCAACTAAATTCGATCTTACTAAGCTGTCATCATCAAGAGTCAATATCCATTTACATCTATTTTTTTGCAATAGAAATATCGACATTTAAGGAAGTTGATATGCCTACATTGCTTTTATGATGACAAAGATAAATTTCTTTTATACCTTCGAACCATTTATTCAATCTCAAAACGTTTTTCATCACATCATAATGACAATAAATTCTACTTGCTCTTTTACACACACGACCCTTTTATATAATCCGTCGTTTGGACGAAAAGTTGTAATAATAGTACAAATATCATCAGGTGTCGGATAATGGTTCATCGTGATCATAATTTTGAACAATCGCGGTTGTCTTAATATTCTGATGGCTTTTGAAGTTTAGTGAGTTCTAATATGTTGTATAATAACCCAACATCGAGAATCATCAGACAAAAAAGGTCATGAACTGGAGTAATCACCCAAAAAAAGCTTCCCACAACCAATAGTAATAAAGAGCCAAAAAAACCAAGTGCAAGAACATATAGATCGGAATCGACAGATAAGCGAACACTCTTAATGCCTAACCTCACTACTTGAGATATAAAAACAATCCAAGCAATCCCTGCAATCGTGCCTGCTTCTGTAAAGCCCTGGATATATTGATTATCAACATACCCAATTCCTTCTCCTGCATTTGCCAGTTTTAGTGTAGAATAATCAATTCGAAAGTTACCAACGCCTATTCCTAAAATTGGATTATTGATATATAATAGGATTGCTTTTCCCCAAGCGGCCAAACGAAGAAATAATGACGCGTCTTTTAATGAATGCTCACTTCGTGTCTCACCAAATCTCAAAGCTCCTTCAGCCGCCCCCCTAAAATAATCGCTTTCGATCAAACCAAAAAAATTTGTTGCCATGAGCAGAACTATGAATCCTATAGCAAATCCTATTACTAGTACTGTTTTCCCTGCATTCTTAGGTCTTCTCCAAAAAAACAAAATTCCAAGAACAACAATCAAAGCACCAATCCACGCCCGAGTTTGACTTACAACGAGTGCCAGCCCAGCAACCGGAATTGTAAATAGCGCTAAAGTTCTAATCACTTTTTGCTCTTTAAATTCCAAAGCACATATTGAAAAGATCAGTGTTGAAGCAACATATGCAGCATATCCGCTACCCCAGCCGAAAACTCTTGCAGACCGTTTCAACTCTAATGCATTGATGATAAATTGACCTAAACCCACACACGACGCTATCAATCCGCCAATAATAAGGAAAAGAAATGCTTGTTTTATCCTTTTCTCACTTTTGAAGTTGTTAATCATAAGCATAAAGAATAACAATAATATTTCAATATATCTGACAACCTGCTTAATGCCTACTGCTATATCACGTGCTACAAGTAAAGACAGAACTGCCGTCGCAATTATTATTAAAGAAGTGATAAGAAACTTTCTAGGAAATACAATGCGTTCTTTTAAAAGAAGAATTCGGCATACCCATACAATAAAAATAATGAGTAGTACAAGCTCCAAAATATTCAGCTTTGTACCTGTTTCTTCAAGAACATAAGGGTTTGCAAGTGTAATTGGAATAAAAAGAAGAGCAGCTTCAAATTTTATCAATGCAGTTATTAAGACTATCATAATAAACAAAGAAAAGAAAAAGAAGAATTCCCATTGAAAAATGACACTTATCAAGTAAAATGCAAGAATGATAAATGTCCCTAAATAGATAGCAAAGGGAATCTTTTGAATACCCGAAGAATAAGGTTCAATAAAATACTCATGACCAACATTTGACATTTTGATCACCTTTGCTGGATTATATGCCTTTTATCCGATGCACATGCAACCGGAAGGATGCAAAGTCTGCACGAATATTATTCATCAAAGCAAATAATAATTTGTAAAGAGTAGTGTTTTGTTTTTTCTCATAATTCCAGTTTTTATAGAATGTGGAAAACAATAAGGCGCTTATAAACCCAACCACCATCCCACCAAGAATAATAATAAATCTTTGAGGCCTTATTTTTCTTTCAGCAGGGATTGCACGATCTAACACTACAACAGCAGGAGTATTCTGCTGCTCTTCTACTTCTGCCTGTTGAGATCGCGAAGTCGTAATCTGTAAAATCTTATATTGAGCCTCAACATCACTATCTCTTCGAGAATATTCAGTGCTAAAAGTCGGAACGTGGCTGAATGGTGTAAATACATTCATTTCAATTTCAGATACAGTCGTACCACTGCTAAAATCGTTTAATTTCTTCTGCAGTTCCTCAATTTCCAAATCTGCAGCGCTAACATTCGGATGATGTATAGAAAGCGTCTTCCTCAAAACATTTGCTTGTACTTCCTTAGTCACAAGTTCCCCAGCAAGTTCAGCAGTAGTATTTATATATGCTTTAGTTTGTTCTGGTAATGAAACAATCCCGGATTTTTTTTGTATACTTTTCAGGGAGTCCTCGGCATTTGTAAGATTATTAAGGTTATTCATATAATACTTATCAACAAATTGTCTATTGCTCTGTACAGACTGCGCTATTAATTCAGAGTTCGTCTTATTTAAAATCTCTACGAAATAATTTGCTATATCTGCTGCACGCTGTGGATCTTTGTCATAAACCGTAATAAAAATATTCCCCTCCAATACTACTTTAAATTCCGTATTCTTAAGAAGTTCTTTTATTGAATTTTCAATAGGGTATGACTTAATACCATATACGTGCACAAGATCAAACTTTTGAATAACATCAAGAAGCACTTTATTACTTTTAAGAATAGCTAAACAACGGTCAGTTTCTATAGAACCTATTGCCTTTGATAACAATTTTGCATACACAGAATTTCTAGAATGTGAAAATGTTTTCAGAGATGATGAAACGCTTTCTAATGTTCTTAAAAGATTAGATTGATCAACAGGAAATACAGACGCAGTCGACTTATACCAATTAGGCATGAGTAACGCAACAATTATTGTTGTTACGGTAGCAAATAGGACGCAATGAATGATGGCCTTTTTGTACGTCATCAAAATAAAGAACACTCCAAATGATGTATTTGGAGATCCTAAATATATTTCTTCATTTTCATCCAAAGCTTACGATTCTCTATCCAACTTGAAACTGACAACGGTTGGTGTCCCTTGTTTAATTTGGGCCACAACATTATCTAACTCTTTTTTTGATGAGTCTGCCGTATAATTTCCTCCTACAATTCAAATCGAATACTTTCACAACACCTCTCATATCGTTCCTTCTGTAACACCAACAGATCTGCGAGCTATAGAGCCAATCAATCCCCTTTCTCCGACATCCAATACATGATACCATGAAACTACAGCATAAAGAGTTATTATCCCTACAGAAATAACCATTTTGATAAAAAATGTTCCGCCAAGAAGAGACAATCCGATCAGAATACACAACATGAAAAAAACTAAAATAATGCAACGTTTCAATCTAATATCAAGAAATTTCTGAAGATTGATAAATTTTATTGAGGCTGAAAAAAGAAGCAGTGCATCAAATGTAACTCGGATAGTCCATGCTATTGCTCCTCCAACAATCCCCATGTTCTTCACCAAGAACCATGTAAGCGGAGCGTACAACAATAATTCAACTAAATGAAATTTTGCTGTTAAGTCGGGACGTCCGAATCCCTGAATAAGAGCAAATGGAATTTGCGCTAAGGAATTTATTAACATACCAATTGCCAAGATTTGAAAAACAAGGGTGCTGTTTTCTGCGAATTGTAAACCTAACCATAAATGCAGGATGTCTATGGCAAACAAGATCACTATTGCAACAAGAGGACCTATCAATACGAGGAGCATTTTTACCGAACGAGAATACAAACCCGTCTGGCTTTCACGCACAGCAACAGCTACAGCGCTAAATGAAGGGAACAACGTCATTGCAAAACTCACAGGCAGAATTGACAACCTCATCACCATTTCATAAGGCGCTGTATAATATGCAACAGCAGCGACAGAAATCAATGATCCGATGAGAAAACGGTCAAGGTAGAACAAAATCGGGCTCACGAAATTAGATATACTAACCCATCCTCCAAATTTGAGTAATTGGCGAACTCGGTTGAATTCAAAAGAAATATTCATTCTAAGTATTGGAAAAACTCGAAAACATAATAGGAGGTACACCAACGCGCCGCACAATCTAGAAATCATTAAAAGGAGAATAATCCTCTGAATATCGAAACCTACAACGATTCCGATAACCGGTAAGAGGAAAGATAATGAGCTAAATATAGCAATAACTATATTTACGTACTTAAACTGCTGGGCAGCTTCGAGTGTACCTCTGAACGCCATAGAAACAAGAATAACGGGACAAGAAATGGCAAGCATGAAGAATATCGTTCTTGTCTCTTGAATCAATCCTGGAGAAATTTTAAAAACACTTTCAGCAAGAAAAGAAGCCATACTGGCAATTAAAAGTCCACCAATAAGTCCCAAAAAGAGGTTCATCCAGCATGAAGTCCAAAATAAGCTTCGAAGGTTTCCAGTTATTCCGTTTTTTAATTCCTCTGAGATAAATTTTGTTGTGGCACGTCCCAATCCCAAATCAAAGATGGCGAAATATCCGAGGACCATCCAAGCAAGTGAAAGGATCCCGAAACCCTCAACCCCCAATCCATGAACAATAAATGGTATCGCAATTATTCCGATAAAAATGGGAATAATTTGTCCCATTATATTGAGCAAAATATTACGAGCTCGAAGACCGTTTCCCACCCTTGCTGAGGTCATCGAGTTGTTATTCCCTAACATTACGCTTCCATTTTAAGCCGAACCAATCAGATCGTACAGTGTTGATAATTGTATTGAAACGATCTGAATCAAGGGCATAAAGTCTTTGTATCCAGACATATATAAAAACCATAAGAATGGCCATAGCCATAGATATAAAAAACGATAGCAACATATAGACAGATACTCTTGGTTTCGATTTTCGTTCAGCTGGAAACGCTTTATCAAGTATTAAAACAGATGGCGTTTGTCGATTTTCCTCGACTTTAGCTTGTTCATAAAGTGGTGTAATTAATTGAAGAATTTTATACTGAATTTCAACTTCGCGAAATTTTCTGATATACTCGCTACCAAGATCTGGAATTTTGCTAAATGGGACAAAAACATTCATCTCGTTCTTGGGAACATGTAATCCACTATTCATTTGTGATAATTTTTTTCGGAATTCATCAATTTCAATTTGTGTTGCTATCACAGATGGATTGTTTGCTGATTGAGTTCTGCGAAGCACGTTTGCCTGGACTTCTTTAATAGCAAGCTGCCCCGTAATCTCCGCTGCCGCTTTAATGGATGCCTCAGTTTGCTCTGGTAATGCAATAACACCATATTTATTTTGAAATATCCTGAAAGAATCTTCTGCTGCTGCAAGATCAATCAGGTTTTTCTTGTATCGTTCTTCAATAAATTGTCTGTTTCCATGTGCATTTTGTATTTGTAATTCCGTATTAGTTTTATTCAACATTTCTACAAAGTAATTTGCCATATCGGCTGCTCGTTGTGGATCTTTATCATACACCGAGACAACTAAATTTCCTTCATCTTCCACTTTAAATTCGACATTAGTGAGTAATTCTTTTATAGTATTCTCACCCGGATAAGACGTGATATCATAAACATGTACCAAATCAAATTTTTTGATAACAGCCGTTAACACTGTACCACTTTTCAAAATTGCAAGGTATCGATCTGTTTCCAGATTTGATCCAAGAGAACCCAACGCCTTGACCGGTGATAAAGATTTTGCAAGAGATGAGATACCTTCTAACCCTCCCAAGAGATCAGCTTTTTCAGCGGGAAAGACAGATGCCATAGACCTGTACCATTTAGGTGAAAGCAAAACAATAACTGTTGTAACCACCGTAATAAGCAGAATAAAACGAGAAATAAATTTTCTATACTTTATAATAATAGAAAGAAAATCTACTAGGACATTTGCTGATGTCTCGTCATCTGCTTTTAGTTCGACAATTTCATCCGTTTTTCTAATCATGATATCTTTTCCAAGTCTTTATCCGTTTTTATTTGAAAACAAGAATGAAATGATAAATTTATTTCTTCAACTGTATCGTAATCAACACAATACTCACCGCTACACTGATAATTGAGGCTGTCTGACCAATGATATTCAAATAATAGGTGAATGGTTTATCGGGTTCTTTCGGTACCCAAATATAATCCCCTTCTTCGATCTTGGTTTCTGATGGTGAAAGCCATTGGCGTGATGTCCGCTTGATGATCATAACATCGCCGCTGCGTGCATTATCCGTATACCCACCGGCCCTTCTAATGTAATATTTAAATCCTTCATCTTTCATAAACGGCACATTCCCCGGTAAAACAACCTGTCCAAAAACATATACTGTTTTTTGAATTGTTGGAATACGAATCCAATCGCCATTCTGAAGAACAACGTCCTTTGTGGTATCTTTTTTCTCAAACAGATCGATGAAATTTATACTCACTGTTTCGTGATTTGCCCTCAATTGACTTTCAATTGCATAGTACGTCGTGTCCTCAGCTATCCCGCTGCCACGAAGACTAAGAATACGATCGAATTGTTGTTCAGTTGAAGATAATGGATTGTGAACAACTTCTGCAGCATTTAATGCAGCATATTCCGTGAATCCCCCTGCCCATCCTATGACTTCGGACAACGTCGTACTGTCTCTTGTAATTGGATAGATACCTGGATAACGGACTTCTCCATCAACAAGAACATGATAGTTTTCTCGAATACTTGGTTGTTCCTTCACGATAATGCGATCACCCGGCAGGAGCGTAAAATTTTTCTGAGGGTCAAGATGAATCTGATCAAAATTGTAGACGGTCAAAATTTGTTTTCCTGCTTCTGCATTATAGCGATAAAGGATAACACTATCTTTTATTGCACGCGACGTGAAACCGTACGCTAATTCGAAAGCGCTCAAGAAATTGTCTCCATCGACTAATTCAAAACTGCCTTGGACATTTACTCCACCGTAGACAGCAAATACATTTTTCTTGGGATCGATACGAGGGACAAAGATCTCGTCTCCTTCACGAAGGAAAGGATTCCAATAATCATTTTTTGTTGCATAGTACTGAAGGACATCTACCCGGAGACGTTCCCCTGCGCGTCGCGTTAACTGGATATTCCGCTTCGTTTGATTCCCTTCATCAAATTGAGTTGTTTCATCTTTTCGAATTTCTTTTCCGATAACAAAATCCTTAACTTCTGGAAGCATATCTTTTAGTTTTTTATTTGCAAGTGTTATCGCGTTATCTACACGTTCCGTTGCATAGAGTAAATATTTTCCCGGATAGCGAACTGCGCCTGTGACGGTGACAAATATTTGTCTTGGGCTCAGGAGTGTTACGGATGGATCGCCTGTAAGATATTTCTTTTTGATTTCCGTGATGATTTTTTTCTTGGCTTCACTCAGGGTTAAATCTGTAATACGGACTTCACCGACGGTCGGAACAATGAGAGTACCTTCCGGTGTAACGGTGAGAGAAAAGTTGAGTGGTGGACTTGTCCAAATATTAACAGATAGAATATCTGATGGCCCAACAAAATACTGATCAGGATCAACAGGCCCCTCCAAGGGCGGTACATTATTCACGGGTGCTTGGATCATGCTCTTTAAATCAGATTTCGAGTCCGGAAGGTCTTTCTTTGAATCTGAAGACCATTGCGCATTGGATGTGAGCATGAAGCCATACCACGCACACAAACAGAGAATGGCTATCCTGAAATTCCAGAACTTCAATGATCGATTTTGTTTCATCATATTCACCGCTGCTTTTTCTATTTCGCTCCTAACGGAGCTTTCTTGTCTTTTTTAAATTTATTTCTATAAATATTTCGCCCCTACAGGACTCATTTTTCTCAGCATCATCTATTTGGGCGAAGTCACTTCGCCCCTACGTTTTTTTAATATCTCAACTACTTATCGATTCATCTGCTCACTAGCTCAACTACTTCTTTTCCACCACTTCCCTGCCGCCGTATAAAAGCTTATAGTATTCTTTATATTCGCCGCTCATAATCCGTTTCCACCACTGCTGATGATCGACGTACCACTTGGTTGTTTCTGCAATACCACGTTCGAATGTGTAGGATGGAATCCAGCCAAGTTCGCGTTGAATCTTGCTCGAATCAATCGCGTACCTCCGGTCATGGCCGGGACGATCTTTTACATATGTGACGAGCGATTCCGGTTTTCCAAGGTTCTGTAAAATTAGTTTAACAATTTCGATATTCGGCTTTTCGTTGTTCCCGCCGATGTTGTAAACTTCACCGATTCGTCCTCGATGAAGCACTTCATCAATAGCCGAACAATGATCCTTTACATGAAGCCAGTCTCTGATATTCATACCGTCGCCATACACCGGAAGTGATTTATCGTTGATGGCGTTTGCAATCATGAGTGGGATCAGCTTTTCCGGAAATTGATATGGTCCGTAATTATTTGAGCAACGAGTCAACACAATCGGTAAACCAAACGTGTGTTGATACGCCAGCGCGAGCATGTCAGCTGAAGCTTTGCTGGCGGAATATGGACTGTTCGGATGCAATGGTGTTTCTTCAGTGAATAATCCTTTCGATCCAAGGGATCCGTATACCTCATCGGTAGAAACTTGCAGAAACCGCTTGATCTTTAATTCTTTTGCAACTTCCAGCAACACATGTGTGCCTACGATATTCGTCTGCACAAACTCAGCCGCTTCAAGAATGCTGCGATCAACATGCGATTCCGCCGCAAAATTTATAATCGCGTCAATCTCATATCGCATCACACAAAGTTGGACTCGCGCTTTATCACAAATATCCCCTTTCTCAAATGCATAGCGGGGATCTTTATCTGCGCCGGTCAAGTTCTCTAAATTACCTGCATACGTAAGCTTATCAAGATTGATGACGCGGTAATCCGGATATTTGTTTAAAATATGCCGGATAAAATTACTTCCAATAAAACCCGCACCGCCTGTCACCAGAAGATTCATCGATTCTTAATCCAATTGATATGGTGAATTTGGATCGCTTTCATGCCTAATTTCATCGACCACTTCTTTGCGTTTTTTCCCTGCATAGAGTCTGTTTGGTAGATTCACAACCCATCCCTGAACAGTTCCCATATTGCGATAGGCATGAACGACTCCTGCCGGAACAATAACTGTTTGCGGTTTCTGTTCGCCCGCATCGAATACCATTCGGTGTCCGAATGTTGGAGACTGTTTTCGCCCATCCCATAAATACAACCGAAACATTGAAGGGCCGACAAAACAAAAAAAATCTGCTTGATCTTTGTGTTCGTGGGGTCCGCGAGCTACTCCCGGTTCTGTCTGCGAGATATAGGACATAGTTGGCAGAAATTCTTCCGCTATTTCATCATTACGAAATAATTCCATCAACCATCCGCGCTGATCTTGATATTTCATCAAATCGCGGATAATGACATCATGAATAACACCATTTTTGAAGTTCATCATAGCCTGTTGAAAATAAACTTACAAAAGAATGACCGCATTTCAAAACACGGTGGTTGGACATACCTCACTATTCTTAAATGAAAACGAGGCTCATCTTTTCAGATGTGAGCTTCAATATTCGATTCAACTATCAGCAGTAAAACAAACGCAGTATCAATGGCGGGAGTAAGTAACCTTCTTTTTTGTTTTCGTTGGTAAAAAATTACAGAAAAATTAGACGAATGTCAACGCTTTCCTTTACATCCGCTCGGGAGCAGAGATACCTAGAATTTTGCATCCATTTGCTATCACAGTCTTTGTTGCAAGACATAGCGCAAGACGTGCCTTGGCAAGCTCGATTTCTGGAATAACAACGCGGTGTTCATGATAAAATTTATGGAATGCTGTGGCGACATCGTGTAAATAGGTGGTCAACCTGTGTGGTTCGAAGCTTAACGCGCACAACTCAACGGTTTCCGGGAAGTCAAGAAGCAGTTTCACGAGTGCAATTTCAGCCGAACCTTTCAACAGATTGTATTCTATGTTGGCAAAGGAATCCGCCATACTGAATGTTCCCTGCCCCTCTGCAAAACGAAGGATGCTGGCAATACGTGCATGAGCATATTGCAGGTAATAAACCGGATTCTTTTCCGATTGCTCTTTTGCAAGATTTAGATCGAATTCCAGATGGCTTGATGTGGAACGCATCAAAAAGAAGAACCTTACAGCATCTGAGCCAACTTCGTCAATCAACTCATCGAGTGTGACAAAATTTGCCAGCCGTTTAGACATCTTCACCTGCTCGCCATCGCGCATCAACGTCACAAATTGATGAATGACCACCTTCACTTTTTCCGGATCATAACCAAGGGCTTTCACCCCGGCTAAAACATCAGGAATGGTTGCTATATGGTCTGCACCGAAGACATCAACGATCAGATCGAACCCGCGCTTAAATTTTTCACGATGATATGCAATATCCGGCAAGCGATATGTCGGCTCGCCTGTAGACTTGACAATAACACGATCCTGATCAAGTCCTAATGCTGTTGTCTTTAGCCAAACGGCACCATCTAAATCGTAAGCAAGTTTTTTCGTGCGTAACTCCTGAATGACTTCTTGAATTTTCCCACTGCTATAAAGCGAATCTTCATTGAAGAATACATCGTGTACAACTCCCATTCGAGCGAGCACTTTTTTGATTGCTTCGAACAATTCCCGTTCGGCAAATTCCTTGCATTCTGAGAGCGCTTCTTCCTGCTGTAAAGAAACAATGGAATCCCCGCGTTCTCTTTTCAAATCATCTGCAATCTCTCGGATATAATCACCCTGATATCCATCTTCAGGAAATGGGAATGCCGGATCGAATAGCTGCCGGTACCTTGCATATGTTGACTCTGCAAGCATGCGCATCTGTCTGCCTGCATTATTATAATAATACTCGCGGGTAACATCATATCCTGCCCATACGAGAAGATTGGCAATCGTATCTCCAATAGCCGCTTGACGGCCATGGCCAACACTGAGAGGACCTGTCGGATTAGCGCTGACATATTCCACCTGTGTCTTTTTTCCACCGCCAATGTTTGTTTTCCCGAATGTTGCCGGGTTTTGTAGTATAGAACCGATCTGCGCAGTAAAAAATTCTTCTGTGAATCGGAAATTGATAAAACCCGGTCCGGCAATCTCAACCTTTGAAACGTATTTCGGATCTACATCCAGCTTACCAACAATCTCCTGTGCAACCGCACGCGGATTCTTCTTTGCTGATTTTGCAAGAAGCATAGCAACGTTCGTTGTTATGTCGCCGTGCGCTTCATCCTTTGGCTTTTCAAATGTCAGTTTCGCAAGACCTTCATACGAAAGCGAACGAAGGGCTGCACCGACTTTTTCAGTGAGGTACTTCTTCATTCTTTTTCAATTTTTTTCTTCTTTGATATCCGTGTCGTTGTTCGACCTTTTTTCGCTGTAGGTTTAGGCGCTGCTACTGTATCTTTCACTTCCGTTTTCTTTGCATCACCCCATAGCCGTTCGAGTTTATAGAACGATCGATCTTCTTTATAGAAGATATGTGCCACAACATCAACATAATCCAGTACAATCCATTTCAACGCTTGATACCCTTCATAATGCCACACGCGCTCATTGAATTCTTCCATTCCATCGCGCACTGCGTCCGCAACGGCTCTTACCTGCGTGTCGGAATCTGTCGAGCAAATCACGAAATAATCTGTTGCGCTTGTGAGTTTTTTCAAATCCAAGATCACAACATCATATGCCTTCTTGGAAATCATCAAGTCGGCAATTCGTTTTGCAAGTGTTCGTGCTATCAACGTTTACTCCTTTCATTCAATGCTTGAAACACCTTCAGTCGAGAAAAATCTTTTCCTACTACGACTGTCACATCAAGATATAAATTGCGATCAATTTTCTGAAATACTTTGTCCTGGGCAATACCAAGGGTCGTTGCAAGTTTTCGTGCGGCTTCGAGATTCCCGGAACGGTCGACCACATAGGTGCGTTCGATGATTCCATCGTTGTTTCTTTTCATCTCCACAACATCATACCCCTGTGAGCGAAGAATATTTGTCACATATTGAGCAGCCTTCATGCTTCCTGCACCATCCAACACCTCTACTTCAAGCACCCGGTCTGTTGATGACGGCAGCGGATCGACCGTTGCGCTGTGGTTCGAGAAGCTTCTATGCGCAAGGACATACACAGTAATTATAAGCGCCAAGGAAAGTATACCAAATACGCCCTTCATCAACTTGCTATAACGTACCGTACGGGTCTGAAGTTTAGGGACGCGTTCTCGTGGTATATCCGCAGTATCAGTTTGGACGGCAGCGTGGGTAGGTTTTGTGTGTTTCATTCCTGCCTGATAAAAAAAGAACCGAGCAAGCTGACGAGTAACAACTCAGCTCGACCCGGCTTTAATACACACACTCGTTTTGTATCGATGTTCAGTGACTCTCCTCCTCATCGATTCGATCAAATCCCGACATAAAACCAAACCTGTCGTAGTTGTTCAACCAATACATTGCAGGCAGTTGTTGAAATTGAATTTGGAGCAACGTATTCTTACTTGGCCGATAATTCAATTCTGCTCGAGAAAGGTATACACCGGAGATGTCTTTCGCAAAGTTACCGCCAAGATTGTTATACGGTGAATGCATCAAACTGACATCGAATTGCACTGAAAGCGGATTTGAAATCTGATATGCAAGGCTGCTCGTCAGTGTACCGAGTGAAAATCCCTTTCCGCCAGATGTCGTATAGCTCAGCGAATAGCTATTTCTGATCGTGAACCGGCTTGGATCAAACCAGCCGAAAAGTAATCCGCCGTCATCCTGACGAATCATGGATTCGGTCACCGAAGATCTCGCTTCTGGTTGAGATCTAAATTGACCAACAGCCATAAAACTAACGACTATTAAGACCAATACGGTTTTTATGAGGATTTTCATTTTTACACCTTCTTTTATGAAATAATGATACTCAAATCTGAAATGATTGTCAAGGTCACACTTTCTTTACTAAAGAGACGAAATTCATCAACAGAGTGTTCCTCTTAAGCATCTACTTCCCTACTTGCGTTGGGTGATAATGACTCCCGCAAGCGTCACAATACCGCCGATTATAAATTGCGGTGTGATTGTGGTACCCAAGAATATAACCGACAATATCGAAGTAACAATTGGCTGACCGTTCGCAAACACTGCCAGCCGGGTTGCGTCGATACGACGCAGCGCGTAATACCACAACAAATATCCGATGATGGATGTTCCAATGCCAAGGTATAATATTCCAATCCAATCCAGCGTGTGAAGACGTTCGTAAGGAAAAGTTGCGGCGTTATAAAACCCTAACGGCAATACCAGCAATAATCCGGTAAAGTTCGCTGAAGCTGCTGTCGATAATGCTCCGAACTTTAGCACAAGCGGTTTTCCAAGAATGGTGAACAAGGCATACGTAATCACTGCCAAAAGAATAATAATATTCCCAAATGCGAACTCAGCAGTGGTACTGATTCCTCGTTCGAAAATGACAACAGTGACACCAATAAACGCCAGCATGATTCCCAATGATTTCTGGAGAGTGATTTTCTCAGTAAGGAAAAACCGTGAAAGTATGAGTACAAAAATCGGTGTAAGCGCATACAGGAGCGCGCCATTCGCCGCTGTTGTATATTTCATTCCATAGAGATAGAGATACTGATTCAAGACTACGAGAAAACCAAGAAGGAAAATGGAGCGTCGATATTCTTTATCTATTCGAACACCTATACCGCGAACAATGAGAATCGAATAGAAACCTACAACCGAAATGACATTGCGAAGAAGTGTTAACGTGAGCGCATCAACTTCACCAACGACCGCTTTCGCCGCGATATGCGTAACACTGGCAAAAAGAAGTTGAATCGCAAGAATTACATACACATTCATGACGCGTCAAATATACAAACAATTTTGTTTTCAATTGGATTCTTTTGTTTTCAGACCACCTTTCCGTATATTTTCCACACAATAATGAGTAATACAAGAGTGGAAGAGGCAGGCTGATTCATGGTAAAAATTGAACGAGTTTATCTCATCGATGCAATGGCACTGGCATACCGTGCCTATTTCGCATTTATACGCCAGCCGTTGATGAATTCGAAAGGTGAGAACACCAGCGCGGTCTACGGATTCGTTACGTTTTTAAATCGTATCCTTTCGCAGGAATTTCCCGATCACATTGCCGTTGTCTTCGACACGGGCAAACCCACATTCCGGCACGAGGTGTATAAGGAATACAAAGCCACACGTCAGAAAATGCCTGAAGACATGATCACACAAATTCCGGTGCTGAAAGAAGTCGTGCGGGCTTACAATATTCCTGTCGTTGAGATGGATGGTTTTGAGGCCGACGATGTCATCGGCACACTTGCAAAACAGGCAGAGCGAGAAAACGCATTCACATTCCTCGTCACACCGGATAAAGACTTTATGCAGCTTGTCTCCGATACAACGAAAATCTACAAACCGGGCAAGCAAGGATCCGACATCGAAATTGTAGACATTGAAGGAGTGAAACAGAAATTCGGTGTTACTCCCGATAAAGTCATAGATGTGCTCGGGTTGATCGGCGATGCCTCAGATAATATTCCGGGTGTGCCGGGAGTTGGCGAGAAGACCGCAATCCCGCTCATCCAGAAGTATGGCAGTATCGAAGAACTGTATCGTCATCTTGACGAGATTCCTCAAAAGGGATTGCGCGCTAAATTGGAATCGAACAAAGAATTGGCGTTCCTATCCAAACAACTCGTTACGATTGATATCAACGTACCGCTTTCTATTAATTTCCATTCGCTCAAAGCGGAACAGAGAAACACTTCAAAGCTGATGGAATTGTTTGAAGCACTGGAATTCCGCTCGCTCCTGAGCAAGCTCCGGATGGAGACTCAGGAAGCATCAAAGAGTATTGATCCTGATATCGAGTTCAAACCACCGGAACCACTCTCCGATATCACCAAAGACAAACATACCTACCGACTCATCACAACAGAAAAAGAGCTCATCTCTCTCTGCGATAAGTTGAAATCAGTACAGGAATTTGTCTTCGATACTGAAACAACCTCCACCGATTCGTTGAATGCCGAACTCGTCGGAATTTCATTTGCCCTCAAGCCGCATGAAGCTTTCTATATTGCGATCACAGGAAAGAAAACACAGGGACAAGGCGGTCTATTCGGAAATACCACTGATGAACCTAACTCGTCAATCGGTTTGCCGCCGGAATTGATCTGTAACAAGCTCAAGCCGATTCTGGAAGATTCTCACATCAAGAAAATCGGACATAATATTAAATATGATATATTGGTGTTGTCGAACTATGGCATCAATGTTGATGGCGCTCTCTTTGACTCGATGATTGCCAGCTACATAGTGCGTGCGGACGGCCAGCATAATATGGATGATGTGGCTGCGGAGTATCTCAAGTACAAAACCGTCTCCTTTTCCGATTTGGTCGGTACGGGTAAAGAGCAGAAACACATCCGTGATGTTTCCCTTCAAACCCTTTCCGATTATTCATGTGAAGATTCCGACATTACATTTCGCCTGTACGAAACATTTCAAAAAAAACTACTTGAACTCGGAATGACCAGGCTTTGTGAAGAAGTGGAATTCCCTTTAGTCTCAGTTCTTGCGCGAATGGAGCGTGCAGGGGTTTCTATCGACATCGACCATCTTTCGGCTATGTCAAAAGAACTTGAGAATCAGCTTGAAAAGCTCACGAAAGAAATTCATCGAGCTGCCGGTACATCTTTCAACATTAACTCCACACAGCAACTTGCAGAAATTCTCTTCAATAAGCTCAAGCTGCAATCGGTGCGCAAAACAAAAACCGGTTTTTCCACAGATGTCGCTGTTCTTGAAACGTTGAAAGGCTCGCATCCGATCATTGAAATGCTCCTCGACTTCCGTCAATCCACAAAGTTGAAATCGACCTACATCGATGCACTTCCGAAACTCATCAACCCGAGAACCGGACGAGTGCATACATCATTCAACCAAACTGTAACTACCACTGGGCGGTTATCCAGCAGCGATCCGAATATTCAGAACATTCCTATCCGTACGGAAATTGGCAGATCGATTCGGAAGGCGTTTATTCCCGGCAACGCTCAATCGCTTATTCTCTCTGCTGATTATTCACAGATCGAACTCCGTGTGATGGCGCATATCTCCGGCGATGAGGGATTGACACAAGCGTTCAAGAATCATGAAGATATCCACACGACAACGGCAGCAAAAGTATTCGGTGTCAATGCAACGGATGTAACCAGAGATATGAGGCGGAAGGCAAAAGAAGTCAACTTTGGGATCATGTATGGCATCGGTGCTTACGGACTCGCCAACCGATTAGAAATTAGTCAGAGTGAAGGAAAAGAAATCATTGCTCGTTATTTTGCACGCTTCCCCAAAGTTCAACAATATATCAACGATACAATCGCGAGCGGACGTAAAGATGGATATGTCAGTACGCTTCTGGGCAGGCGGCGGTACATTCCAGATATTCGCAGTAACAACCAGAATGTTCGCCAGAACGCCGAGCGACAAGCTATCAACATGCCGATTCAAGGAACAGCCGCAGATATGATTAAATTGGCAATGGTGCACATCGATGCAGCTTTCAAGAAACAAAAACTTGCCAGTTCGATGCTTCTCCAAGTTCATGATGAATTGGTATTTGAAGTACAAAAGAAAGAAGAGAGTATCGTAAAAGAAATTGTTGAAAGGGAGATGCAGCAAGCCCTTCCCCTCTTGGTTCCTGTCGAAGTTGATCTGGGAGTAGGCAAGAATTGGTTAGAAGCACATTAGCAACTCATGTTACGCAGAGAAGATAAATTGCCACGACGTTTACGTCGTGGAACTGAATAAATAAAATGGAGCAGACTTTAGTCCAATAAAATTGTCGGAAATGGGGTTAAAACCCGATAATACTTTTGATTTTCTAATCCACGAGCTAAAGCTCGTGGCAATAAAGGTATTTTTAGTCCACATTTTTTGCAAACTGCATAACATGAGTTAGTAATTTCTATTTCCAGCGGCGAAAGATCAGCGAAAGTCCCCAGAGAATGACGAACACGGGCCAGTACGTAGAGACATAATGTCTCATCTCAAACCAGTCGATCACATCCCACCACCATAAGTAATAGAGAACACCATAGCCGCCGAAGAAGAGAACGGGAATGAGAACTCCAAACCGACGAGGATCAAAGAAGAACAGCATAAGAAATGAGAGCCCGAGGGCAAGAGCGAATGTCGCCGGCATATTCCATGGTGCAAAATCTACGAGCACCAATTTGTGAGCAATCATAGTTACGCTCACAAAAAATAAAAGGCTCCCCCAAAAGACTACGCCGCGCCGTCGTGTGATGAATGCCTGCACAACTGCCACTACGCCAACTACACCTAAACAAATCCAGAAAATTATTCCCCAACTGTAGTGGAAGAGATGCAGTTTATTCAGAATTAGGCCGGCACCAAGGAGAATGAGAAAAACGCCAAAGATTGGAAGTCCACTTGATTTCTTTTGTAAAGTCGGTTCCATAGATTCCTCACTATTGCTTGTTCTGTTGTGGCTGACCTTCCGGAACAATCAGATACATTAAAAAGTAGAGAATAATTCCCATACCGCCTGAAAAGACCGTAAAGATTGCATATGCAACACGAAGGATTGTGGGATCAATGCCAAAATACTCTCCTGCGCCTCCACAAATACCGAACACTTTCTTGTCAGTGAGAGAGCGGCGAAACACTTGAGGATTCGTTGTATGTTCCGTCGAAGACACCGGAGGAGGAGTCTGATTCTCAGTTGATTGCTCCGGTTCTACTGGTGATGTTTGTTCAGACAGCGTTGTTTGTAATTTACCGCGCTTGGTCAAGAGATAAATTCCTGAAAGCATGAGAATGCCTGGAAGTACAAACTCCCATGCTGTATCCCATAACCTGCAGAACGAGAGAATTCCAAGGTTGTCAAGAAGGAACACTGCTCCCGCAGCCACAAACAAAATTCCGAAGAAACGCGCAGAACCGAATTCTGATTTTACCGGAAAAGGTGCATCACCCATCACGATTGGTCTCTCTGGAACAATAAAAAACGCAAGGACATAGAGGATAATTCCGGAACCACCGAGAAGTGTTAAGAGAACCCAAACAAGCCGGACAATGGTTGTGTCCACATTGAGATATTCTGCAAGTCCTCCGCAGACTCCGGCAATAACTTTGTTTGTCTGACTTCGATAAAGGCGGCGTTGTTGTGCTGTCATGAGAGTCTCCTTTTGAACTGTCCTCCTTTCTCCATACGGAGTTTATATATAAAGGTTACAATACGCATCCAAAAATACACAAAATCCCGATTTCGCCGCTGCAGAACCGGGATTTCAAATTCTTATTCATGCTTGTTATTTTTAGAATATTAGACTTCCATAATTTCTTTTTCTTTCAAAGCAAGGAGACTGTCGATATCTTTTGTAAATTTATCTGTCAGTTTTTGAGCGTCTTGTTCGCCGCGTTTCCGTTCGTCTTCCGGCATGTGATCGCCTTTTTCTGCTTTCTTAAAATGCTCGATAGCGTCTCGGCGTACATTCCGGATTGCGATCTTACCGTCTTCACCGAACTTTTTTATAAGCTTCACCAGTTCACGGCGGCGTTCTTCATTCAGCGGCGGAATAGGAACGCGTATAACTGTTCCATCATTCGCAGGATTCAAACCAATGTTCGCTTGAAGAATTGCCTTTTCAATCAAAGGAATGACGCTTTTTTCCCATGGCTGCACAGCAATCGTATGCACATCAGGCGTGCTGACGCTGGCAATCTTATTCAGCGAAGTCATGGTGCCGTAATAATCGATTTTGACTCCGTCGAGCAATACGGTCGTAGCTTTTCCTGTGCGGATTTTAATAAGCTCTTCCCGCACAACTTCTACGGCTTTTTTCATTCTGTCTTCTGCTTGTTTCAGGATTTCTTTTGAGTTTGTCATAGACATTCCATCAATTGGTGATAGGATGAATGATGTTACGACTTTTATGCTGAGAGTTCAACTACTTTTGAACCAACTGCTTCTCCGCAGATAACACGCTTCAGATTACCGGGGATGTTCATATTAAAGACGACAAGAGGAAGCTTGTTCTCTTTGGAAAGCGTTATTGCTGTCAAGTCCATTATATGGAGGTCTTTTTTTATCACGTCTGCATAAGAAATTTCAGGAAAACGGATTGCCTTAGGATTTTTTTCTGGGTCAGAATCATAGACGCCGTCCACGCGCGTACCCTTGATAATGACATTCGCTTCGATTTCAATTGCACGTAGTACAGCTGCGGTGTCGGTAGTAAAATACGGATTTCCTGTGCCAGCAGCAAAAATGACGATGCGCCCTTTTTCCAAATGCCGAATTGCTCTGCGGCGGATAAATGGTTCGGCAATTCGTTCCATATTGATAGCACTCAAGCAGCGCGTCTTCAGCCCTTGATGTTCCAGTGAGTTTTGCAGTGCCAATGCGTTGATAACAGTCGCCAGCATGCCCATATGATCACCGGTCACTTTGTCGATGCCGTCGGTTGAACTTTCTATACCGCGATAAATGTTGCCGCCGCCAATGACGATGCCGATTTGCACATTGAGCTTGCTAATAGAAGCAATCTCTTTAGAGTAGCGCGTGACGACCTTGGGGTCAATTCCATATTCGCGATCGCCCATAAGCGACTCGCCGCTGAGCTTCAATAATATTCGTTTATATTTAATTTTTTTCATGGTTCTCCATTCACAAAAAAAATCCCGAAATGGTTTCGGGATTCTAGTTTTTTTAATTTGGTTCGCCAAGATGGTAACGAAGGAATCGGCGCACAGAAATCTTCTCGCCAACCTTCGCTGTTTCTTCATCCATAATATCTTTGATTGTCTTTCCGGAATCCTTAATAAAACTCTGTTCCATCAACACAACTTCCTGATAGAATTTGTCGAGTCGTCCCTGAGAAATCTTTTCCGCTATTTGTGCCGGTTTCCCTTCATTCTGTGCCTGAATTTTGTAGATTTCAAGTTCCTTTTCGATAACAGTCTGTGGAATTTGTTCCCGCGACACATACTGCGGAGTCATCGCGGTAATTTGCATGGCGATATCATGCGCAAGTTGTTTGAAACCCGGGGTCTTTGCTACGAAATCGGTCTCACAATTTAATTCGACCATCGCACCGATACGCCCGCCGGCATGGATGTACGCTTCCACCACACCCTGGTTTGTCTCCTTGTCGGCACGCTTCGCGGCAACTGCTGCGCCTTTCTTCCGAAGAAATTCGATCGCTTGTTCGATATCACCTTTTGTTTCTTCCAATGCCCGCTTACAATCCATCATGCCTGCACCGGTTTTATCCCGAAGTTTTTTCACTGCTTCACTTGTAATCTCTGCCATGGTATATACTTCCTTCTTTCAATTACTTTTTCTCTGCGGCTGCGGCGGCTGCTTCTGCCGTTGCCTGCTCTTCGGCTGCTGCCTGTTGTTTTGCAGAGGCACGCTCCTGACCGTCAAGAACTGCATCGGCAATGGCTTTCGTGATCAATTGAACTGATTTGAGTGCGTCATCGTTTGCAGGGATGGGATAGTCGATCGGATCAGGATCCGTGTTCGTATCAACAATGGCAACTATCGGAACTCCAAGACGTTTCGCTTCTTTTACAGCAATGGCTTCTTTTTTAATATCTACAACATATACAATACCGGGTAATCGTGACATCTCAACGACACCCGACAGCACTGCTTGAAGTTTATCACGTTCGCGAGTTAAGAACAGTCGTTCTTTCTTCGTGATGTTTTCAAAGGTGCCGTCTGTTTCCATCTTCTCAATATTCGTGAGACGCTTAACGCTCTTGCGGATGGTGCTGAAGTTCGTCAGCATGCCGCCAAGCCAGCGTTCCGTCACATAGTGTGCGCGGCAGCGTTGTGCTTCCTGTTTCATTACATCGCTTGCCTGCAGCTTCGTTCCAACAAAGAGCGGCTTCTTGCCTTCAGCGACGGAGTTCGAAACAGCGTTACATGCCGCTTCAAGCATCTCTTGGGTTTTTTTCAAATCGATGATATGAATCCCATTACGCTCCATAAAAATGTAGGGCTTCATTTTGGGATTCCAACGGCGTGTGAGGTGTCCGAAATGGGCACCTGATTGAAGCAATGCATCGAGTTCGACACGAGGCATAAAAATATTTCCTTTCAGTTAAGCTACTATTCTCGTCGTCTTCTTCCGGAATCCCGATGAACCACGTTCATCGGAACACTGCCGGTTAAATCAGAGAATATGATTGTTGATGAATCTAAGCGACTGTAAAACAGCTGTCGCAGGGTACATAAAAAATTAACGTTTGGAGAACTGGAACCGTTTGCGGGCTTTCTTCTGCCCGTATTTTTTTCGTTCTACCATACGAGGATCGCGCGTTAAAAGTCCTGCCCCGCGAAGTGCTATTCGAAAATCTTCATCCAGCGCAATCAATGAACGTGCAATGCCGAGCCTTACGGCTCCGGCTTGACCAGCCGGTCCGCCGCCGTTCACACGCACTTGTGCATCGTACCGCCCCATCGTATCTGTCACTTTGAACGGTTTTAATATCTCATCCCGCTGAATTGCCAGTGGAAAATAATTTTCAAATTCCCGCGCGTTCACTAAAAGCTTGCCTGATCCATCCAACAACTTCACACGGGCAATAGCATTCTTCCGGCGGCCTACTGATATTCTTGGTTGCATGAACTTGTTCTTTCCTTACTCAAAAAGAAATTATTTCTGGTTGCTGTGCTGAATGGGGATGTTCTGATCCCCGATACACTTTCAACTTCTTAAACATCTGACGTCCCAAACGGTTATGCGGAAGCATTCCTTTGACAGCATGCTCCATGACCTTTTCCGGATTCGTTTTGATGAGTTCCGAAAAAGATTCAAAGCGTGCTCCGCCCGGATAACCCGTGTTATGATACAGTTCTTTCAACTCTGGCCGTTTTCCGGTCAGTTTCACTTTTTCTATATTCACAATCACGACGAAATCTCCCAAATCGTGGTTGGGCGTAAATTCCGGCTTATGTTTGCCGCGCAGCAAATGTGCAACGTGCGATGCGATGCGGCCTAATGTCTGTCCTTCTGCATCGACAAGGAACCATTTCTTATTTACTTCTTCCGGTTTAAAAAACCGCGTTTTCGGCGACGTATTCACTCTATATCTCCTACGCTAAATCTTTTTTCAAAAAATTTGTGTACTTCCCAAGAATCTCCGCTTCAAATCGTTGTACACGTATCCATTCTACCAATTGGATGCGCCTTCCGCCCAAAAAATGGCGGACAAGTCGGCGCAGAACCTGGAACCCATCTTTCACTCTGACTGCTATACATTGAATCCACTGTTACTTCAGTGCACCCACCAGGACTCGAACCTGGAACCCACTGATTAAGAGTCAGTTGCTCTACCAATTGAGCCATGGGTGCAAATGTGTTATTTGCTACCCGGAATTGGAGATACTGGAGCCTGTTGTGTCGGTGGTAGTGCAGCCGGAGGAGGGCCGGATTGAATAACGCTCTCCTGCTTCTGTTCAACGCGCGGTAACAACCATAAGTTGATAACCAGGGCAAAGACCATAAAGATACCTGCCAGCCACTCTGTCAACGTTGTAAGGAAATCCGAGGTCCGCCGAACTCCAAAGACCGTTCCGATATTGGCACCGCCGAATCCTCCGGCCAATCCACCGCCCTTGCTCGATTGCATGAGCACAGCGAGCATGAGTAGAATTCCAATGATGACTTCGATAATAATCGCAATTGTGTACATCAGTACTGTTCCTCAAGCGAAAAAAATCCCCACCAACTGTGGGGGTTTGAAGTTTTATTATAGGGAAAAAAAGCTCAAAATGCAAGAAGGAAAATGCACACAATTTCATTTCCTCGCCGTCGGCATGCCCCTTTCCTCAAAAAGACGCTCCACATACTTACCAAGAACATCGTAACCTGTGGATTCATTCTTAGAAACTATAATTTAAACAGATTTATCTTCTGCCCACAATGAATTATGGCTAACGGGATTAGCGCAGCAGCATCCACGCCCGACTGCGTCGCGGTCTCGTTTTGCTATTTATATCGAAACGGGCTAAAAATCAGCGGGACTTCTGCTAACGATCCCGACTTAAAGCATGTCGGGATGAACACATAAAACGTGTTCACTTTAGCATCAGCATTTTCTTGTTGAACACATGCTGTTTCTTCTGTTCATCTGTAGCAACGAGACGATAGACATACATTCCGCTTGCTAATCTGCTTGCATCGAAGGTTTTTTGGTAATATCCAGGTTCCTGCTGCTCGTTCACAAGATTAACCACTTCTCTCCCGATCACATCATATACCTTTAATGACACGTTATATCGTGTCCCTGCTCCGGGCAATTGATATTCGATTGTCGTTGTCGGGTTGAACGGGTTAGGATAATTCTGAAGAAGTTCATATGTCGTCGGCGGCGTGATACTGATCTTGATCTCTTTCGTCCATTTCTGTCCAGTTTTATCCGTGAT